>Ga0136588_1000203_pt1 | contig 22481 bp, 32 predicted proteins | sample AntRauMFilla1564_FD_104782 | JGI IMG/M metagenome (GOLD analysis project Ga0136588, IMG submission 104782) | Saline lake microbial communities from Rauer Islands, Antarctica - Metagenome Filla 1 #564 | ecosystem: Environmental > Aquatic > Non-marine Saline and Alkaline > Saline | place... | reverse complement strand
TTGCATGAACAGGGTCTGACGATAGTCTGCTTCCCCACGATAGATCGCCAGGGTCAGATTGGACAGGCCAATGAGCACGGGTGCCTCAGGAGAGCTCTCCAAGTCGCCGGCGTTGATGAAGGTGAACGGAATGTAGGGAAGACCCTTGCCTGCAATCATCGGCTGAACAGCCAAAGCGCTGGACATGAGAGCGTCACGCCCGCGAACAGCAAGGGACCAGAACTGATTGGCTTTGCCACCCTCTTTCTCTGCACCCATGAGTTCAGTCAGACTTGAACCAGGTGCCAGCAGCACACGATACTTGTCCTGCTCCTCCCAGGTGAAGTTGGTCCGTTCTTCCTCAGTTTCGTCCAACACAAGGAAGTCCAGCGTGGACTTGTTGTCCTCGCGCCGGCCCATGTCCCAGTTGATGATGTTCGGGGCTTCATAGGTCGCAATGTAGGGAAGAGCATTTGGGCCCTCGCCAGTGCGCACGTCGACCAGCAGACCGTAGCGTGAGTGAAGAAGCTGGTGGAAGTTGATGTCCCGCAGAAGCGCCTTCAAGGAATGTCCCTCGGCCGTAATCTTCTCACGCAGAGGCTCCATCTTGGACGGCAGCTTGATCTGAGCAGGCTTGCGGTTCATGATGTCAACCATCATGTTGATGGCGTCCTTCACGAAGTCATGATAAACTGCGCGCTTGCGATAGGACTCATATGCCTTGTAACCGGGCTGGTTCTGATTGTCCATGCCATCGGCCACCATGTTGGCGGTCGGAAACAGATAGGTTGTCCCTGCATCTTTGACTGTGCGCTCACCCTTGTGGGTGTCGCTCATCTGCGTCCAGTCCTCAACGAACAGGTCATATTGAGGGTGTTTTTCGTCAACGGACATTGGGTCTCTCCCTTAATGATGACCAGTGGTGCTTCCGGACTTGACATTACGCCGCTTAAAGCGGACACGATACCTGCATTCGTCACCGATGTGGTCTTCAGCGTTGGTGTCTACATCGTCCATATCATCCTCGTCACGAGGAAGAGCGGGCACGGTTCGTTGGAACTGCTCGCACGTTTCAAAGATGAACAGACCGGGCTTTTCACGCAAGCCCTCTTCTGGAGGAGTGCGCTTCTCAGGCGGGATGGCTGACTTCATCATAGAGCGCATTTGCTCCCAGCCTTGCTTGCGCGAGCCCGGTGACTTGTCGGAGTATTCCCACTGCACGCCATGATAGAGCTGGCCGTCGATGCGAACAGGCTGACCCATATCAGTGGCTTTGGACTTCGCGCTAGGATCATCCTTCTTGCGGCCCATCTCGTCGTCGAAGATAGCGTTGTCTGCAGGACCCGGCTTTACCCGTGACCAGCGACGGTTGGTTTTGTTGCGCCATCCCATCTCAAGCTCAAACTCGATGATACCCTTGGAGATTTCCCATGCCAAGAGACGAGAGCCTTCGTTTGGCTTTCCTGTCCACCCATACCATTCAGCAATGCGGAATAGGTCTCCACGAACTGTTGAGCGTCGGTGACCGAAGGCATCCGTATAATCGGAGCCATCGCTTTCGGCCCACCAGCCAACGGAGAACGGAGCATTCGAACCCCAGTCAAAGCTGCGATCGATACGCCAACTTGCCGGGATTGGAAAGGGCTCAAGCACGATGTAGTCCTTGCCCATGAACCAAATGTCGTCGAACATACCACCCGCGACAATGTCCCAGGAGCCATCGAGCCAAGCAGCAAGTTCTGCAGGATTGCGCGCAGCAGTGCGAATATTGCGCTTGTAGTGCGGGTCGGCATGGAGCAGGACTTTGTTCTCGTCAAGGTAGCCGTGAATGGCGACCCGTGGAGCTTCAAGCTCTCCTGCGTCGTCGCGTGCGTCGGTGATGATTTGCCCAATGATATTCCCCTTCTTAACTGGAAGACGATAGCGCATCTTCACCCAGTTGTGCCCGACACCATAAGGGTTGGTCGTGGCGCGGACTTTGCGGGGCATACCCACTTTCGTGGAACGCAAGCAAGAGAACATGGACTTGAAGCACTTATCGTCGGGCCAAGTTGTAAGTTCTTCCCAAGCAATGAAGGGATATGCGTGGCCGTGGTATTTGTAATAGTCAGCAGGCTTGGCGAACTGGCGGAAGTAGAGCTTCTCACCAGTTGGCCATTCCCAGAATGACTTGGTCTCGTTATACTTGGCACCTGGCCAGATACGCGGGATCCATTTGCGGGACTTCTCAATAACGTCCTGCAAATCAGGATAGCTTTTGCGGAAGATGATGCCACGCCATTCTTCGCCCCAGCCTTTGCCGACGTCCTGGCAGAAATCCATAATCAGGGCGTCTGTGTTGTGGGTCACTATGAAATCGTCAGTAAGATAGAGGTGGTCGTCAGCTTCCACTGATATGCAGACCTGTTCTTGTGGTTCAACTTCCTCTATATAAGACACATACTTCTTTACCCGGCTACTCGGATTATTAAATTCTCTAGTTTTAACCTTAGCCCTCTTACGTGTCAGCCTGAACGCGAACTTCATATCTGGCAGATAGCCCGTTACCTCAAATTCTAGCCGGTCTTCTGTGGGCCTTTGAATTTTGAAGACTGTTGCTTGGCCACCTAAACTACGAAGTAGCCATGCCACCTGTTTGGCAAGGGCTTCGGAAATCGAGCCAAAGCGAAGACGGTTCTTCTCGGCTTTTGCAGACCCATCGCTATCCATGAGCCCCTGTAACAGGGCCAATCGCTGGTCGACCGAGGCTTGTAGATAGCAGTGCGGAACAAACTTGTGGGCCGACGTCTTGTTTTCCAAACCAAGCGTCCGGAGTGCATGTGCCATCTGCGTTCCCGGCGCTCTATACGATATTGGCGCTTTGAACTTGAAACCAAGGCCTAGCAGCCAGTCTATAGTCTCTTGGTCCGTTGTGGTTATGGCAACAGAATACTTTTGATAACAGCCGTCACCGAGGAACATGCCCATGAGATACGGGTCAATTGGCAGGTCCGCTGGCTTGCATTCCCAAGGCCCTGACATAAACGGAACAGAGAGGGCTTTGCCTTTAGCCATCCACTCTTTCATTTCGTGCGTCCGCAGCACGCGCTTGTTCCAGCGGGCCCCTGGCCCAGTTGCCGCTGTCTGCCAAAGGTGATCCGGACTCGCGAGCGTGCTTGTCCCGTCTTTGAACACCAGACGGCAAAGCGCCTTACGACCCTGCGGGTAGACCCCGGTAACCCGTACCGGCTTTCCATCACTGCCAGAAACCAAGTCTCCTACAACCAAGGCCCCAATTTGTCGCGGGCCCGTAGGAGTATAGACAATGGTATCTAGTGGCTGGGACTTACCCGGGCCGCGTGTGCCCTCGTAAAGGACTTCCGTAATGGGGCAACTGAGGAATGCTTCCTGGCTTCCAGGCTGAGGTGCCCAGACCACTGCTTCCTGCCGGCCATTAGGTTTGATGACAAACGCCTTCAGCCCGTCGTCGGTCTTGCGCCATTCAATGCGCTGTGACCCAGGCTGGAACTCCGCTTGGCCTCCACCATGAACACTCATCAGTCTACCTCGTTCAGCCGATGTAGCAGTTGACTAGCAGCTCCAATAAGAACTGGGTTAAAGCCCCCGGTAAAGTCGGTGTATACCCCAAAGTCTTTCAATTCCATTGCAAAGGCAAAACTATGCACTTCATCCGCTTCAATTTTAGCACGAGCCTCATCAAGAATTTCCAGCATATACTCTTTGTATGCTTTTGCATCGCGATCTTCCGGCTTTTGAAAGGTCACAACTTTGCTGGCGTCAGGCAAGTGGGTCAAGATCGCTCTCCTCAAGTGCTTTCAGTTCCGCCTTGGACAAGCCAGGGCGAGTGTTGTATTCCTTGCCACGTGGGCCAGACTGCATAAGGGGCTTGCCCTTAGGTGATTTGTCCTGCTCCATATACCACTTCATAAAGGCTGCTTGCTTCTCTTCCAGCGCCGGGTCCTGGTCCATAGCTTGCTGAGCCATTTTCCGTTCCATGACCTGGCGCACACTGGTTGAACCAGTCCGCCGTTCAAGGCCAGTCTCGGGGTCAATTCCATCGGGCGGCAGCTCACTGGTATAAACCGGAGTGCCCTCGATAGTCTTGCCGTCCTCATTGTCCCGGAACCGTGCAGCCCAATCCTCAGCGCTGAGGTTAGCTTGGTCGCTCTGGGGAATGGCCAGCACTCCACCAGTTACGTGCGCCTCAATCTTCATGTTCTCGCGGAACTTGTCGGGGCGGCGTGCCTTCAACAAAATCTCTAGCAACCGGTCACTGTAGCGGCGAATAGTAAGTGGAATAGGTTTCCCGTTGGCATCCAGTTCGAGTTCACCAGTGGTCGCGTCCCGGACGAATGCTTGAATTCCCTTATGCACGATTGGCTCTTCGTAGCCAGCAACAGCTCGCCGCTGTGCTTCCTCTTCCAAGTAGTCATTGCCAATCTCCAGCGCTGCGTCCCAAGCCTCATGGAACTCTGCGACCAACAGATTTCCATCATCATCCATCCCGCCCATGTCGATGGAGTATCCTGGATAGCCATCCTCGCTGCGACGCTTCCAGTAATACATCAACCAGGGCGTGATGTCACACCGACGGGCGGTCTCCGAGACATTGGCGCAGTCCGCCATTTCCGCAACGCACCGTTCCAGAAGCTCCTTTGAGCGTTTCTGATTGTGGTTGGGCTTTGTAACGTGTTTGGAGGGTCGGTGCATTGCCATGTTGGTTCCTCAGTTCGTGAAGCTCTGAGCTTCGCGTAGTTCTATGTTGTGGCTCTGATCCTTATAACCACCTTACAGCACCATCGTATACCAGCGTTGGCTATTCAGGAGGTTGGAACCTCCTAGAAACTTGCTAGACTGGGAGGAACTTTGGCTCCAAACCTATTTTTCCATATTTTTGTAAGGCTAGTGGGCAATTCATTTGCTCAGGCTCCAAAGGTTCCAACATGAAAAGGTTACTAAACGAGCACCCGTCCTCGTAAACCTACGGTCTAAACGAGCACCCGTCCTCGTAAACTTTCACTTTCAAATCATTCACCGTTGTGCCAAAACAGGCCAGGGCGCGCTGCATGTAGTATGTCCTGGGCTCTACCCCCACTGAATGCAGTGCGAAGAGTTCATGAATATTTCAGAAAACGTTAATACTTTGTTAGTACTTTAGGCCTATTCTATTAATACGAGACGCGAAACGAACGAACGAACAAAGGATCAAATAAAATGACAAAATTTGAATATGAGACCCGCTTGCGGGAATGCTGGGTTGTCTCTTCGGATGAGGTCCTTCATGATCTGTCCATAAAGGACTGTCTTGATTTGGAACGTATGGCTATTCAATTTGAAATGTCCAATATAGGAGAAGACCATCCTCATTGGGTTCAAAGACTTGAGGACCTTCTGGCCTACGTGATGTAAAAGTCACACCCTCTTTACCCAACGTCAAATCAGGCCCCAGGGCCCATAACGGAGAACTATCATGTCCACATTCAAGAACTGTACCCACGTCGTGAAGACCCTTCTTCTCGAGGGCGAACTCTCCTATAAGGCCATCGCGAATAAAGCCCGCGAACACTTCCCCAATGCCCGGACCACGGACAAGTCCGTCGCGAGCATTGCCCGCGATATGAGAAAGGCTGGTCTCCTGGAAAAGAGGGAACCTGTGAGAACCCGTGAGGTTCAACTCACCCTCGACCTGTGATAGTTTCGAAGTGGGCACCTGTGGTGGGTGCCTACCTGTGACTACCACTCTAACCCATGAATAGGAGAAAGCCCATGGCCCACGTTTACATTCTCACCATCACGGACCAAGCTGACTTTGGCCGGGTGAAACACCACTCCGCTTGGGCGTCTTACCAGAGTGCTGAAACATTCGCCCAGTCGATGACTGCTACCCTTGTGGCCAAGGACACCTCAGGTTTGGGTGACACCTTTGACACGGACATCTGCCAAATGGAGGTTAACCCCTGATGCCCACCCTATTTCCACAGACCCTGGCATCCGAATTTCCGGATTACCCAATTATTTCCCTGCCCGATCTTGAGGGCTGGGAGAACACGAGCTGGCGGAATGACCCCTGCCCGTCTTTCAGGCGAAATGACTTCCTGGTTTGGATAGACTATCCTGACCCTCGAGAGCGTGAAGACTTTGATGGGCGCCGGTTCATTCTGTGCCGACTGGACAAAGAAGGCCAACTGCCTGCTGATGACAGCACCCTTCTGGAGACTGACGACTGGGCTGAGGTTGTTGCCCTAGTCAACTGGGAGCGACTTGGCTGGACTGTTGAAGCTTCTGCGACCAGCAATCTTCCTGGGCACTTCTGCCCTATTTGGAGACAACACCCAGTCGGCTAGTTAGAAAATGGAAGAGCTGGGCGTCTGGACCGAACGCCTCCGCCGGGTAAAACTGAAGGGCTGAAACAGAATACCGCGGGTGCCTGCAACAAACAATGAATGACCCGCGGTTTTCTACTTTACAAGTCTTGAGAGACACGACATTCTATAACTATCAACAGCGACACACAGTCGCACCAACCAAGGAGAACTACCATGTCCACCCTGAATGAACTGACCATCAAAGAACTCGTCGCCCAGCACGATGCCCTCCAGGGCGTCGAGGCCATCACCAAGTGGAACGGTCGCAAAGACCTGCTGGTCGAGAAAGTCGCCGCGGCCATGCGGGCGGCACGGGGTAACAAGACCATCCGGGAAGTCGCCGAGGCCCTGCTAGTCGCCGTGGCGTCCAATGAGGATGGCAAGCCGGTCGGTCACCCCTACGATTACGTCCTGGAGCGTGTCCTGGAAGAGTTCCCGGAGGCCAACACGACGGTCAAGTGCCTGCGCTGGTATAACACCAAGCTGAACTCTGACCCGAATGTGAAGATGCCTGTGCGCCCTCGCAAAAAGGCCGTGAAGCACACAGGACTGGAGTCCTGTGAGGCCGAACCAACGCCTATCCTGGACAAGATCGTCGAGGAAAGCGAACTGGTCTCTGATCCGCTGGCATGAACGACAGCTACACCAGGCACGAATGTGGGATAACCACGTTCGTGCCCTCCCGGGCTTCTCGCATTGTTGACGCCCTGGTTCTCATGGCCAGCTATGCTCTGGTCGCCCTGAAGCTCTACCTAGTATACAGGGCCTTGGCCCTATAAAGGAGAACGTTCCAATGACTCTTTCTGAACTCATCTCAGCCCTCGTCGACCAAGCACAAGAAATCAACCCGTTGCTGGTCGTTGATGTGGACTGGCTGGACGACTTGGAGGTTGATCCAAATGTCCTGCTGGCCATGCAGCCCTTATGGCCTTTTGAGCACAGGATTGGCGACGTTGTCCTGCACGACCCGATGGTCGAATGGGATGAAGACTATGGCCCCAAGCCCGACGATGATGACAGCGAAGCCCAGGATCACTGGGTCCTGCAGCGCGAGCTGGTTGAGGCTGAAGCCAAGACCATCTTCATTGGTGATGGAGGCCAGCAGACTTACCTGCGCAGTGGAGCTTTAACTCTGCTGGGCTGGCGATAAGCCGGCGGCCGGTAGTGCTGGCTCCAACCTAACGCCAGTGAACCAGCATTGCTGGCTCCAACCTAACGCCAGTGAACCAGCATTGCTAGTCCCGCTCCTAAGCCAGCACGCCTCTGCGCTGGTCACTGGGTTGGTGCCAGCACTGCCGGTCTGTTGGTAGCGTAATGCTTGGACGAACCCTAAGTGTTGGCGGCACAGATTTTGACCTAATGCTTTGATATGTGTCCAACAGTCACAGCACTGGAATTGAAAGAGAGAATAGAGGTTCGCATCTTCCGCAGTTCGCGATATTCTATTCATACGATGTCACACAGGAGAATAACCATGACCTATACCCCTCACGCCTATCTCTACTCAGGCGCAACCATCGAAGACGTCTATGCTGAGCAGGACGCAAAAGCCCAGGACCTAGACCTTGAACTGATGGCTTCGCCTCAGTGTGGCTTCGTGGCCCTGCGCTACTCGGAGGAACTGATCGAGGAGCTTGCCCGCGAAATGTGGGAGGGCATCTCGGAATTCTACCAGGACGACGAAGATGCCCCCGGGCTATTTCCGAGGACCTTCGCCGATCTTAGGGTGGTCATCTCAGCCAAAGTGTGTGAGCGTCCTGAAGGGTTCACCGGCACCTTGCCTGTCAAGGAAGTCACTGTCCTGGACTATTACCTGCCGCTGGCTCAGACTATCGAGCCCATTATGAAAATCGTCGTCCAGAAGCGCATCATACACTAAGCGGCTAACCGAGCACCGAGCCTGACCGAGACTGCACAGACCGATCGTGCAGCCTCGGGGGATTATGGAAAGTACTTAGAACGCGTTCTAAGTAACAAGGAGTGTGTGCATGACCAAAGTGGCGAATATCTTGCTCTTTGGGTTGCTGGTTTTACTACTGGTTAATGGGATACGATTGACCTTCTTTTCGAGGAACGCCTGCAACCTGGTGAGGGAAAACCAAATGCCCACGATAGAGCAATCTGTCATGGAGTTCCACAAGCTTTATGGGACGCAGTCCCAAAATGGAGATACACATGGCCCGAAAACTGACCCTGAATGAGGTAACTGAGATGGTGCAGGAGAAACTCCTGCACCACCCAGACCTGGACTGGACTTGTGCAGCTCAGTCCATCGCAATGCAAACTGGCTGGAACGAGCAGGAGTTGCTCCGAGACCTGGCCCCTAAATTTGAGGAGAAGCCTAATGGCTAAGAAACCACGGGTTACCATGCGCAAGCACGAAGGGGATGACCTGTATTCCTGGGCTGTCTTTGTGGATGGTCGAGTAAAGTGGAACGGCATGTCCCGTTCAGAAGCAACCTGGCGCCGCGATCGTGAGCGGGCCGAACTTGGAGAGAAGTGATGACCCGCAAGATTAACTCGTCCAACGGACGTGATATTAACTCGTCCAACGGACGTGATATTAACTCGTCCAACAAACGTGATACTGATGACCTGAAGAAGACAATTGCCACCTTGCTGGACGACGCTGGCTGCACTGAGGCTGAAGCCAAGTCCCGCCAGGCCAAAGCAGCCAAGATGCTGCACTCGCTTGGCCTCACCGAAGATGAGGTCCGTGCGAAGGACCCGGATATGTTCCAATCCGAAACGGTCATAACCCGCTTTGACTGGATTGTAACCCAGTTCGTCATGAGCCCTATCGAGGAACTTACCGGAACCCAGGGCTGGTATAAAGTCCTGCCGACGCCGACTGGCAAGCGCTCAGATCGGAAGGTAGTGTTCTTCGCTGGATACAGGAGCGACGTCGACCAAGCAACCTGGTTGTTCAGCCATGTCCTCGCTGAAGCCACCAAAGGGGCCCGGGGTATTTCTGTGACGGCTGAACGGAACTCCTACCTGGTGGGCTTTGCCTCCGCGGTGAACGCCAAGCTCCATGCGCTGCGTCAGTCCCTTGACACTGTGCGAGAGCAGGCCAAGAGCACCTCAGGGATGGAGCTGGTGCTGATCGAAAAGGCCAGGATCGTCCAGGACTTCCTTAACACCATTGCCCCTGGCCTCAGCACTGACTCCTCAAAGGGCACCTCGGTGAAGAACAATGCAGCCGCTCAAGCGGGCGTGCACGATGGACAGAACGTGTCTCTGGGCCGTGGAGTATCTCAGGGAGCTAAAGCCCTGGCCCACACATGAAGTCTCCCTGTCACACGTGGTTGGATGGGATTGCGGGGTATGACGACCAAAGTTCCCGGTGCTTCTGCACTGGGAGCTCACACTACAGCAGCTCGACTATTAGCGGCATAGTCAAAATCGTTCGCACAGTCATTGGGTAGTCGTTTTATTTTTGTTTGTTTTTAAGCACTTAGGTATCCTTTTGACTATTGACTACGACTTTTAACAAAAAATAATACGCACAAGGATATAAGGGTATACCTATCCTATATATACATTACGTAATAAAGGTTTTTATACGTCACAGTCGCAGTCAACACCCTGCTGGGTCCAGCGCTCATTTGGCTTTAGAAACATGCACTTAGGCTGTCGACTGCGCTAAAAATCACACAGTCGCTGGCGTAGTCGTTTCCAGGCTTCCACCTTGGCCTCAGTCCTTTGATGCGCTTATCCAGCTTCTAGCCTGTGCGCTCTAGCCCGCTATCAGGTTATCAGCCTAGCGATTAGCACCGCTAAGACGCGATTAGAGCAGAAGCTCCACAACCGCCGGAATACCAAGGGCACGCCCTACGAAGCCGACCAACCCGACCAACCGTGTAGGCCCTCCAACCGCCCGCCGGGCTGTTTCCTATCTAGCGCTACTGGTTCTCGTCAGTTTACTTGGTCGGCGATCCCGCGGTAGGACCCCGGATATTCGGCAGGGTTGGTCTACATCACAACATGCGCGGGCATCGATACTCACTGGTTTACAGTTCATCTCTGTCACGATATTCTAGTTATAGAAACAAGGAGAAACACCATGACACTCACGTCCATAACACCGTTCACCATGACGCGCCAAGTGGCCGAACTCCTCTGGGGTCAAATCCTGAAGGATGCGGAATTCTACGACCAGCGAGACGCAGCCCGGTTCGTCACCATCCTGGGTGAACTTGGTTACGACTTCAATGGCGACGACTTCATGTCTCGCGAGGCAGACACCCTTCTCGCGGTCGCAGACGCAGACGGCGTGGAGTGTGGAGTGTGGAGTGTGGAGTGTGGAGTGTGGACCATGAAGTCGACTTCCAGTATCACCGGATCGGGAGGGATTGATATGAACAGGTCAGCAACTGCAGACAGGGACACTCGCTTGGCTTTGTTTCGGTGCCAGCTGATGGCTTACGGTCGCATGACCCACGACGCCTCGTCAAGAGCCGAGTGGAAAGCCCTGCAACTGGAGTATGATAACCTAAGAAAAGAGGAGACCAACGCATGAGCCTTATCAACCTTCTTACCGCGGCAGACTATAACTCTGTCCATCACGAGCCAGTCACGGACCTAGCCTCGGCCAAGATGTTCATCGACATCTTGGCGGAAAACGGGTTGATGTTCCACTTCGAGGATGGTCCAGAGAACATTATCTGGGCCCTGCCGCCAGAACGACAACCAACCGAGGCTGACACTCAGGCATTGAGACACCGAGCAGATGAGTGCTACAAGGCTTCCATCGATTGGAGCCAGGACGGTGGCTGTCCCATCGGCTACTGCCTTATCTGCTTGGGCAACACAGGAGACATACCAGCATGACCCTTACCATCACAGACTATGCGCCATTCATGGACGCGACCAAGGAGCCGAAGACCTACACCCTCGGCGAGGCCATCAATATCATGGTGGATCGGTCTCCAGACTATCACGACAGCCAGCTGGAGGGCCTGGTTCGCAAAGTGGAGGCCCTTACCGAAATCACCGCCAATCTAGCTGAAGCCGTCCGGCCTTATCTCAGTGACGAGGATATAATGTCCATCGTCGGCTACCCACTCATGACTTACGGAGACGAAGATGACACTTAAGCAGGGAATGTATCACCGCAAGCAGGCCTTCAAGAACCTCAGAGAGGCAGCCAAAAAGGAACGGGAAGGCAAGCGGGCTGAGGCAGATATTCTTCGTGCTTGGTCGGCAGGCCACTTCCGCAAAGCTGCTGAGTACCTGTACCTGGCTCCACAGGAGTTTCGGGAAAAGTTTCCTGCCACCGCTGCTTTGTGGAAATAAAAGAGGCCCCCGGGGTATTTCTACCGCGAGGGCCAAACCAGGGAGATTGCTCTCAGGGTTTGCGGACACATGGAGGTCCCTGGTATTACAGAGCCTTGGCTCTATAATCTTGAAGCGTCGCCTCACTCAAGTGGGTCGGCGTCTCGCTTTATCAAGTCTTCCACTGCTTCACAGGACGCGTCAGTCTGGTCTGCACGACCTCGGTGCCGATCAGGTAGACGCACAACAGCCGAATGTGTGTCGTTTATCACCGGAACATCGTCCCAGTCAGAACCAAGAACAGCCTCCTCAGCCTGTTGCTGGAATTCTATGCTCATCTCGCGGTTATAGACAGTGGCCTTCATCTTAGGAACCCGTCCGTCTTCCCGTTCCTTGACTGCCTTCTGAGCGGCTTGGGAGTTCTCACGAACGTCCTTACCAGCAGGCAGCGCCCACAGGATCACGCGTCCGGCATTGGTGTGGCATTGCTTCTTGGTATTGTAGGCAGGGACCGAGTTGTTAAGGAACTTACGGGCATGGGCCCGGCTACCTCTTATTTGCATCTTCTCGGGTAGGGCATCAACCAGGTCCTGCTCTGTGACATACTGTCCATGGAACGGAGGTAGGTTGCTGTCATAGAGGTGCAGCCATTTGGCGTCGTAGTCAGTCCTGGAGGCCTCACGCATCTCGTCCTTAGATGCACTGGTCGGCGCTCGGCCTTTTCCGTTGAACTTCCCAATGTCGCGCTTCAGCAGCCAACTCCAGATGATTGCGTCTCCGTCTTCCTTCTCGGCCCACTTGAATAGCTTGTCGTAGTATGCGGGTCCTTTCGGAAAGGCGTCTGAGATGATAATCATATACCGGCGATCGTCGTCCTCGATAGGCAAGGCGTCGTCGTGGTTGGTAAAGGCCACGATCACACAGTTGTTGGTGATCTTTTGAGCAGGCTGGTATTTCTCGTTGATCTCAATCAATGGATCAGTAATCATTGGCTTGAGGTGGTTCATCAGGTCCACGCGACCTTTGACCATCAGTTCCTCAATGACGACCAGCTTGACATTTCGTGCCCAACCGTTGAACTGCGATTGAATTGAGGCGTTCATGGGCCGGCCCGTATTGTGTGGGCCAAAGATGCGTTCCAGCACCTGTCCAATAAATGACTTACCTGTGCCTTGCTTACCCTTGATAACCATGGCGAAGTTAGGCTTGCTTGCAGGGTTCTGCACACACCAGGCCATATAGTCAAGCACCAGGTCACGCTCACGCTTGTCTTCAAACATGTAGTCCATGTGCTCAAGGAAGATGGTTGGATCGCCCTCTACAGGTTTCAGGTCGCTAGGTCTCCAGGTGTTATACACCTCTCCGCAGCACTCAGGCTGCTCGGGCAAGAAGTCCATCTTGTCGAACTTCCGCATAGACCTCTTGGCTCCAAAGATTTCGTTGGAAATGCTTCCCTTACCTTCCAGCATATAGTTGAACATGCTGTCAAAGGACTTGGTGTCAAACATCATACCGTCGCGACGGCGATAGAACATCTTGGCCTGGGCAATCCATACCCATTCGTCCATTATACCTGAGAAGCGTTCCTCTTGCTCACCGTTTATAGGGGCCGGGCCATATTCTCCTTGATCGTCTGGCGTATCAGGGTCCCCGAAGTCATGCTCTGGGGTATCACCACCTGGAGGCACAACGCTGGCATAGTTGAAAGCGTTCTCAACTACCTTGCCAAGTTCCTCTGGCGACCAAGAGGGCACGCAACGATCATTCCAGTGCTCAAGCATAAGCTCTAGAGCCATTTCACTTGACAGACCCTTCTCACGCAAGACACATGCTAGGTTGAAAGTTACTGAGTTGCCCTTCTTACCTTCAATGGCAATCTTGGCATCATGCTTGAGGTGCTCGGTAGCCCAATCAATATACTGCGGCTGATCCTGGTCGACGACCGCCTCTTGTTGGTGCTCACGATCTTCGCGGCGCCCAGAGAGGTGCACAATCCAGTCAGGAATTTCTGCAACGGGTATCTGGCTGCTCTCGCGCCATTCATACTCGCCTACATCTGTGCTAGAGCCTGGCGCCAGAACGTATCCGCCAGCGCCGCCAGAGCCACGAGTGTCAAGGCCCGGACCCACTTGTTCAACAGTAGTTCGGGCCGAACCAGCAAAATAGAGATGAAACCCACCAGAAGGTGTGACAGCAGCAAGTGTATTGGGAAGTTCGCCATAGTCCAGCTCCAGGTCGTCGAGCGTTTTCTGCCCGTTCTTGCCATGCTTCATGTCCACGTCTAGGACACAAAGATTGGAGGGACCAGTAGCGATGCCTATGTTGTCTTCTGGCCAGGCTTTCCACCAGCCGTTGATGATCTTTTCAGAAGTGGTGGCGTCTGAGCCCCACTTTACCCTCGGTTTGTTCGTTGTTCCCTTTTTGATAGGGAATACATACCAGCCCTTGCTGGCATAAGACAAAGCGAGGGCGAGATTGGATTTACCCATTACGCGCCTCCATGTTCCGCTAGACCAGATTATACTGTTCGGATTTAATGGGAAACCATTTTGATACACGATGGCAACAACGCCGGTATCTTCACATCATAAACTGCGCGCGTAGACTTCCTATACTAGCTTCACAGGACCAGTCCTGTGTATTTGCAGGTTTCTTCTACGGTTCGACTTGTCTACAGTGAAATAATTGAACATCACAAGGCATGAACAGAGGAGCCTAACCATGACGACGAAAACCATTGACGAGCAGCTTGAGCGGCTTGCCTCAGCCCAGGAGCGATCGGCGACAGCGCTTGAGGGCATTCTCGAGGCGGTTACCAACGCAACTTTCAGCGTCAATATCCCGGAGGACAATGATGCCGGAACCGACGACGACGACGACGACGAAGCTGCCACCGAAGAAGCCCCCGCAGTCGAAGAAGCGGAGACGGTCGAGGAAGAAACACCTTCCGAGCCTGAACCCGAGCCCGAGGAAGCTGGAGAGCCGGAAGAACCGGCGGAAGCAGAAGCAGCTGGAGAAGATGGCGACAAAGGGGACCCGCTCGGCGATGGAGATGCTGCTGAAGACACCTACGCCCTCCCCGAAAAGCTGACCAATGACACGCTTCGGGGGTTCGCACGGGACCTGATGGAAAAAGACGGCAAGGCCGCCGTTTTCGAGGTGCTGACCGAAGTCGGCAAGGGCTACAAGGCTGTGGGCGAAGTCTCGAAGGACGACCTGCAGGAAGCTCACGAGAAGATGGTAACGCGCTTAAAGGGCTAAGGCTGCGTTATACGAGTCTAGGTAAAAAAGGCTCGTATTACCAATCGCTTAAGCCCTGGAAGCCAGTCTATCCAGACGAGCAACCACCTTTCTAACCAATAGGCCGGGAGTTTATAGGATTTGTCCTGTATACCCGGCCTTCATTTACAGGACACAACCATGCCCAGAGTTCAAGTTGACACCGCAACCATCGATCAAGACCAAGCAGCCACACTGGTGGCGCACCATCTCGCCATGGCCGGGGCTATGTTCCAGGCGCTTCCCGAGGGTAACGAAGCAGAGGTCATGCGTCATGCCCTCGATGCTCAGTTCCAGGGCTTCAATCCGGAGCGGAAGGCTGCGGCCTTCTTTGTAACCTCAATGGTGGACAGCTATGACGCCCTCAATGAGGAAGACTGATGGCCGACAACCAGAAGTTCCCATACGTTGTCTCTGAAGGGCTGACCTTTGTATTCAGGGTGCGGCACATAGACATTGGCACCTATCATATCGAGCAGAAGGTCACAGCCGCTACGGAGACCGAGCCCGAGAAGTGGCAGTGCCTCGCTATCAGCAAGCATTTTGACGCCAGTGAGGCTATAGAGGTTATGCTTGAGGCGCAAATGGCGTATGCTGTTGAGATACGCACACGGCAGAACGCAATTCGAAGGGAGATGAGTAATGGATCTAATGCTTGACCTGGAAACACTCGACACGAAACCGGGAGCAACCGTGCTCTCGATTGGTGCCGTATTGTTTGACCGAGAAACTGCATTGTGCTGCGGGAACGGAATGTTCTATATGGAGGTGAATATCGCCAGCCAGCTTCCGTTCCATACCACTGTGTCGGCTGACACCATGGACTTCTGGGCTCGCACCGACCCTGAGTGGATCGAAGAGGTCATGAGCGACGCCTACCAAGCAAAGCTGAAGCCGATCGGCGAAGTGCTGGATGCCCTCGATGCCTGGATACAGAGCCACTACTTGAAAGAGGACTTCAACCTCGGCACGGTGTGGGCGCAAGGCCAGGACTTCGACTTTCCCATCTTGGCTGAACTCTATGACCGGGTTCGCGATGGAAAGAAGAACCTCGAGACCCAAAGCTTTTTGCCCTGGCCCTTCTGGCGCCACCGGGACACCAGAACAGCTTACGACGTGGCTGGCTTTGACACCGGCACGGTCGAGCGCACCGGGAAACATCACAATGCCCTGGCGGACTGCCATCGCCAAATCAAGTGCCTCTGGATGGCCCTGAACAACTTCTGCCCGCAGGCCTCAGACGCCGTTGGCGACGCTCTGGAGCAGAAACAGCGGTTCGCCCACCAGCGCACTTTGCCTGTTCAACGGAGAAAACCAATGACGCCCAGGAGTGTAACCTATTTTCCAAGACGGGGCAATCACCTTGGTGATCGCATCGTCCTGCCTTCTGGGCAAGTCTATCAATGGATTGCCTTCAAGAGATGGCAACGGGTGTATGGCCAATGAACAGTTTCAAACCACTATTGGCCTTCACCGTCAAAGATGCGGAAGCTCTGCAGTTTCCAGTCCTGGCCTCGCCAAAGCTTGATGGCATCAGATGTGTGATCCACAACGACCGACCAGTCTCTCGGACACTCAAGCCAATCCCGAACCGGTTCATCCAGGGAGAGCTTTCGTTCTATCCACCGTTTGACGGCGAAATGCTGGTCGGTGATCCTACCGACCCGTCAGCATTCAACAAATCCACCAGTGGCATCATGTCGCATGGAGGAAACCCGGCGTTCACTTACTGGGTATTTGATTGGGTTGATCCATTCAGTGTTCATTGGCCTTTTGAGAAGCGCCTGGATATGGCCAAGGGAGTGCTCGAGAACAAAGAGCGCTGGCCATGGGCCCGGGTAGTTCCGCACACAAAGGTTCATACCCCAGTTGAGCTTATGGAGCTTGAGGCACATTACGTGGGTCTAGGCTACGAGGGCGTCATGACGCGTTCGCCCTGGGGTTCCTATAAGTTCGGTCGGTCGACGGCTAACCAGCAACTGCTCGGCAAGGTCAAGAGGTTCGAAGACACTGAAGGAACCATTGTAGGCTTTGAGGAGTTGATGCGAAATGAAAACGAAGCGGAGACTAATGCGCTTGGTTATCTGGAGCGGTCCCATGCTCAAGCCGGACAAGCGCCTGGTGATACTCTTGGGGCATTAACTGTCTCGCACCCAGACTGGGCTGAAACGTTTGGCATCGGCACAGGCTTTACAGCAAATGAAAGGCTTACGCTATGGCAAAACCGAGATACACTGAACGGACAGAGCGTGAAATTCAAACACCAGCCCAGCGGAGCAAAAGACAAACCCCGCTTCCCGGTATACCTGGGACTTAGAAAGGACTAGGCATGGATGCCTTATTTATCAAGCTTATAGGACCAAGTCCTATAAAGCTTTCCGATACGGCCTATTCAGAAGCAGCTGAGAACCTGCAAGAAGCGCAGAAGATAGGCGACTGGCGTTGGTATGGCGATATGTGCATTGAAGCGCATGGCCTACTCGTCGACGCCAATGTGCTCAAGCCGGGCCAACCCATCAGCGTGACACGCTTTCCAAGCCTGTTGCAACATTGCCACCTGGACGCACAAGTATACGAGCCTCCAGAGGCTCGTAAAGGAGACCCCGAATAATGCAAATCCTACCCAGTAGCCCGTTGACGCAGTATATCCAAGCTGTGGAACTCAATGGCGAGGCAATCAATGCCACCTATATCGACATGGAGACCGGCCGCGTCCAATACTGGCACGCTGGTGAACAAGTTGAAGGCGTTGGCCAAATTCGTATCCTGCTGCAAAGCAAGGACAAGAAGGCGTCGCTTGATCCCGCCATGGCCTCTGAGCTGGACAAGCTGCTTGAGCAGGTCAAACAAGACCTGGCTCTTGCTGATCCAGCAGATCGTGAAACTGCTTACAAAGGCTTGAAGGAATACCTCGGCCGTGCACTGGAGGACTAAACTTGGCTTATCATGCTAAACTTTCAGCCTCTGGATCAAAGCAATGGATGAACTGTCCAGGCTCTGTCGCCGCTGAGGCACGAAACCCGAACCCGAGAGGCTCGTCAATCTTTGCCCAAGAAGGCACGGCGGCGCACCTGCTCTGTGAACTGTATGCTCGCGAAGGCTTGGCGCCGGAAGAGTTCCTGGGCGAGACCATCGTCATTTGGAATGATGACGCTGTGCTTGAAACCCATCTGAGCGCTTTGCGTGAGCAAGTGCGCAAGGGCGAAGTCACGTCCCGTCGGCCTCTTGACCCTGATGCAGCCATTGAGGCGGAGTTCCTGATCGACCAGGATATGGTGGATGCCGTCGAGTATTTCGTGGCGGCAGTGGAGACGTCTCGTGCTCGACTGGACCCTCGTGGCCGCGAAGAGCGTTCTGAGGAATGGCTCAGCAAGCTGGAAGAACTGCATCCCTTGCTCGGCGGCACGGCAGACTATATCGGGGTTGAAGCCTTCGGATGGGCTGAACTGGTCGACTATAAGCATGGGCGGGGCGTTCTTGTAGAGGTTCGCGACAACACCCAGCTTAAGACATATGGGCTGGGCGTTCTGCTGGAATTTCCGGATTGTGAGGGCGTTCGCATGACGATCGTCCAGCCTCGCAAAGAACACGAAGATGGGCCCATTCGGTCTATCGAGTATTCCCGCGAAGAACTCATGGACTTCGGTGAAGAACTGAAGGCCGCAGCTGATGCAACGCAGGACAAGAACGCCACGCTCTGCGCTGGTGACTGGTGCACCTTCTGTGATGCCAAAGCCTTCGTGGACGAGAACGGGGAGTTCTACGAATGCCCTGCTCTTATCGACAAGATGCAGGAGGAAGCTCAGATGGACTTCGCCGACGAACCGCCGGAGATGGGTATCCCTGTTCCGACCAATGTCAAGACGCTCGCCCACGCCGCAAAGTGGATTGGGGTGTTTGACAAATATGTGAAGGCAGTGGACGGTGCAATCCAGCGTGAGCTGCTGTCTGGGCGTCCTGTCGAAGGCTACAAGCTGGTGCGCAAGCGGGCCAATCGTGCATTCGGGGTTTATACCGAAGACATGGACGAATTGACGGACGCTGACGACAACTACTGGGACGGCATGTCCGAGGGCGATGTGGTTGCCATCATGGAAAGCGAGCTTGGCTTGGAACGCACGAAGTGCTACCAGCCTGGAAAGCTCAAGTCCCCCGCGCAGTTCGAGAAGATGGGTAAGGAAGTCAAAAAGCTCATCGGCGAAATGGCCTACAAACCTGAGGGTGGCCTGACAGTCACAACCGAGGATGACCCAAGACCGGCCGTCGAAGTAGCCTCAGGCGGCTCTGTGGACTTCCCTGACGACCTTTCGGATTAAGATAATGCCTCAACAAAGCACAATAAATCATAAGTGGCTGCTGAAAGAAATTTACTATGATAAAGCCACTGGAAAACTGTTTTGGTGTAAATGGCATAGGGGACGTAAAAGCGTTTCTGAGCCTATAGGCTCAGTTCAGCCTAACGGCTATTTAGTAGTTACAATAGCTGGAGAAAGACAGCTAGTCCATAGGCTAGTTTTCTTTTACGTAACTGGTAAATGGCCTATAGAAATAGACCATATAAATCGACAACGTGCAGACAACAGATGGGCTAATTTGCGTGAAGTTACAAGGTCTTTGAACCATTTGAACAAGCCGACACCAGCTTCTAATTCCTCAGGCTTTAGAGGAGTAAAGAAAACTAAATCTGGACGCTGGTCAGCTCAGATTGTGTGGCTCAAGAAAAAGTACCATTTAGGCACTTTTGATACTTTTGAACGTGCAATGTTTGCTAGACTAGATATGGAACATGACATAAGAGAAAACGAAAACGAAAGCTAAAAAGGAGGACTAAGATGTCGAGCAAGCGCACAGTGCTGTTCATCGACAACAGCGCCTATCTGCTGGAAGGCTTTCGTGAGACCCGGAACCATGTAAGGGGCCGGGTCGTTAATGGTTTTTGGGACATGTATATAGTCAAGCACGATGAGTTGTGCTGGATCGTTTACTCTGCCCAAAACCGCAACCAGTGCGTTGGCGCTAACGAGCTTGCCAAGTTTAACCCAGCCAACGCTTCCTGGATCGAGGTTCCTGAAACCATGTTTGGGGACTACAATGTAATCATCAATTGGGCTCGCGCCCGAAAAGAGGCCACAAATGAATAAGTATTATGTCCAGCACAACGGGCATTCCTGGTTTGTCAAAGAAGCTAGGTTTTTCAAAGTCCGCGGTAAATGAGCCATCCAAACAATGACCCAGCGGAATTGCTTTCGCTGGCCAAAACCGTTCAAGCTGAAGTGGACAAAGCGTGCCCTGACCAGGACCCGCTTAAGATGAGAGCAGTCGCTCTGCTGGTCGGAGAAGCCTACCTCCAAGCAGCGGCACTAGATAAGACCGTCAATGACTTATACCGGCGCCCGCCAAATAAATAAACAGTTCCCCGCCGAATAACTTCGGGGTATTGTGATTAAATCCCATGGCACTCGCCTGGCATTATGATCCGAAGGTAATCTTCAGCGCAGGATCGTCGGACGTAGGACGGGATCAAAACGGTCGAGCCCCCAGGCCACAAGGGTTCGATCATTCAAAGTGTCAAGTATCTAGGTAGTCAAGGAGACACCAAATGGCCGAACGTTTGAAAGCGGTAACCCCGCCTTTCCGAGTGAGTTTCCCCGCAATCTTTGAGGCCTCGTCCTACCAGGGCGGCGATCCGAAGTATTCTGTGGTGATGCTCTTCTATCCCGAGAAGTTCACCGACGCGGACAAGAAAGCATGGAAGACCATGCAGGCAATCGCCGACGCGGCTTCGAAGGACAAGTTCAAAAAGCTGGTCAAAGACCTGCCGGGCAACTTCAAAAAGCCTCTTCGTGACGGCGATGAAAAGGCGCATCTCGATGGCTATGGCGAAGGGATGATGTTTGGGACGGCTTCGTCCAAGCAGCGTCCGGGTCTGGTGGATCGCAACAAGCAACCCATCCTCACCGAAGAGGAGTTCTACCCCGGTTGCTGGGCTCGTGCCACCATCACGGCATACTCCTACGATAACGTCGGAAGAGGCGTTGCCTTCGGTCTGCACAATTTGCAGAAACTGGGCGACGACGAGAACTTCACTGGCCGCATGGCTGCTGAGGACGACTTCGACGATGATGCGGACAAAGTCTGGGAAGGTGCTGACATCGCCCCAGGTGACGATCCCACGGCATAACTCGAGGAGCCCCTCCAATCCCACCTCGGGTGAAGGAAGGCCAGTGGAGAAATCTGCTGGCCTTTTTCTTTGCTTCGTAGGTTTCATCTCTGCGCTGCACAGTGCATTCTAATCATATCAACCACGTTCAACCAAGGAGATGAACAATGAAACTGCAAGGAACAATGGCCAAACTGATGGGCCACGTATTTGCTCAGATCGACGGCGTCGTCTGGGACATCATGTCAAACCAGACTGGCATCAAGCGCGACGACGGCATCTATACTTTGTCGAAGGACGATCAGGTCGAGTTGAACCCGTTCGACAGCTTCGCAATGGAATTGCCGGCCTTCAGCCAGTTGGTCCCGATCGACCAGGTGAACAAAGGCGATGTCCTCGTCTCTGGCGGCAAGCCGACCGGCTGGGTCCTCGAGGCCACGTCCACGAAGGAAAAGACCTCCATCCAGGCGCTGTCCTTCCAGGGTCACCAGACCCGGTTCCGTCCGAAGAAGGTGTCCATGATGGGTATCGACAACGGGATCACCGTCGTTCGCTCGCCGTTCAACTTTGGTGGCAAAGAAGGCACTGGTGCCGAAGGCATGGCCTCCATGCTTCCGATGCTGATGCTGATGGGCGACAAGGGCGGTTCTGGTGGCATCGACGGCAAGACCCTGGCCCTTATGTCCATGATGGGCGGAATGGGTGGCAGCGGTGGCGGAGGCATGGCGGGCATGAACCCGATGATGCTGATGATGCTCCTGGGCGGAGATGACAAGCCGGATTTTCCGCGCCGGTAACGCCGAAAGGCCGGTTGGTTTTCCCGCCCTTTTGTGGGGACCAACCGAGCGTTACCTGTGAGACTTGCCAAGACACTGGTGAAGTAGACGAGCGTCTTGGTGGTGGACCTACGGCAGGCATTGTGCCCTGTCCAGGCTGTCTGCCTGTCACCCGCAAAGCCACCGTTAAGAGCACTCCCAACTGTGCTGACGGCTTGGCGGCGATCCTTAAGGGTGATGAAGTCCTTGTGGCCAAGACCTGGGATTATCTGAAGCCTCTGACGACCCGAGGTGCCGGTTCCTTTGATGTGCATGAGTTCAATGCACCCGCCGAAATCGAAATGCATGTCACCGACGATGATCTTGCCAACTTTGGTGGTTTTGAGAAGGACAGCCCGGCCAAGATGTTCCCGCTCAAGTCAACGGTTGTTGGCAACAGCTATCGGGACGGAGCCCAGCAGTCGGCGTTCAGGAACAAAAACCCTGGAAACCGCGTGCTCTTTGTGCCAGAACCTGGAAACCCGAAAGACCAGTATGCTATGGCGGTTCTGGTGGCCAAGAGAACGTCGCAGAGTTCCTTCATCTGGACGCATGTCGGGTATATCCCGCGTGGCCAGGCAAGGGAGCTGGCTAAGGTGTGGCCCC
>Ga0136588_1000200_pt1 | contig 22583 bp, 27 predicted proteins | sample AntRauMFilla1564_FD_104782 | JGI IMG/M metagenome (GOLD analysis project Ga0136588, IMG submission 104782) | Saline lake microbial communities from Rauer Islands, Antarctica - Metagenome Filla 1 #564 | ecosystem: Environmental > Aquatic > Non-marine Saline and Alkaline > Saline | place... | reverse complement strand
TTTGCCTCTTCCCTCGCAGTTACCCTTGAGAGCCGACTAAAGGTGTCAAACAGAGAACCTTCCTTTAGCCGTATTCTGCTGTCTTTTGTTTTAAGAGCTAGACTAACTTAGATGCTCTGAATTACAGTATAACAAACAAATATCAAATATACAAAACCAATTTTATTTAACTATTACTTTTAAAGGGTGTTTTTTATCATATTTTTGATTTACTGCTGACATTATTAATGGATTCCAGTAACCTTCTTTAAAATAAAACGAAGCAGTAGTTGATCTTAGGTAAGTAAAATCATCTTTCCATTTCTTAAATAAACGACTTCCGTGGTGAATATAACTTTTAGCGTGTTCTTCTTTAGCTAGGTTTATTTGTCCATCAGAAAGATGTTCACAGTCGGCATCAATTGCGTAATTTTTATAACCTTTACTTAAAGCTTGTATACAAATATCAGCACCGTACCAATGGTAATGGTCAAATGTTTTTTCGTCATATTTAATACCAAGATCAGCACGACAGAACATTGCACATTCATCTAACGTTTGAACTTCTTTAAAACGACCCCAACGTTTGCGGTTTAAATCAGCAATAGTAGTTCCCTTCTTTATACCAGGACCTAATTCGCTTGCGTCATTGCTAAGGTAAAGTGCTCCATATTCAGCAGCTTGTGACTGCCCATTTTTTGAAGTACCAGCTACACCAAGAAATGCATATTTTAATGCACTTTTATCAAAGTAGTCAAAATGCTCACGAATACTACTTATCCATTTTGGTCCACAACGAATATCTTGATGTGTTAAAGCATAGTATTCAGAGTTAGCGACTGACATACCAAAATTAAGAGCTTCCGCTGGTGACTTAAACTCATTTTGAGCGTTTCTAAGCCAGATGATTTCAAACGTTTGGTTAGTGTCTTGGATACGAAGATCATATAAAAAATCAATAAATTGTTCTTTTGTATGTGAAAGAGTGATAATAGAAAAATTCTTCTTCTTATCAGATTTCTTATAGTTGTTTCTGTCATATGGTTTAGTAAAATCATGAACTTCAAGCTCAGAAATAATTTTATCCACTTCTTTTATGTTTTCATCCAATGCGTTTGGTTTATTGACAATAATCTTCTTATAAGGATTTGATCCCTCATCAAGTGATGCTAACCCAGAATAATATTTCAAATGAGAAGGACCATCTATGGTATCGTTTGGTTTAATAACAATACGTTCGCCTTTTAACACTATTGCAATATTCTTTTTTGTTATATTTTTAAATAACATCGACATCTTTCATTATAAAGGGAAAATCATTCTTTTCATAGAATTTTACCCGTTTTTTCAAATGACTTGAAGAGAATTTTAGATTTTCTGCGAAGTCGTATAGTTGGAGTTTCTTTTTACTTTGATGTTTACGAAGACCACGACCCACTGACTGAAGAGTTTGAATCTTTGATTTTCCAGCGGAAGCAAATATAACACAATGGAGTCTCTTAATGGAAACACCCGTTGAATATACACCAACAGTAGCAACTACCACATTCCCACCAGATTTTTCAAGTTCATATCTGACGTGATTTCTATCATCAATCTTAGTATCACCACATACCATATGAGCTTTAATACCTTTTTCTTCAAGCATACTCATAATGGTTTTACCGTGATCAATCTTTTTAACAAGAATAAGAGTATTTTTGCCTTTCGAAGCGTACTTTTTAGCAACATTTACAATCGCTGTATTTCTATTTTCGTTAGTTTCTACAAATTGTTTTTCAGCTTCGTAAGTTGCCTGTTCATAATGTGTTACGATTTCTTGCGGGTATTGTAAATTAATAATATTAATTTGAATATCTGAAATCTTTTTAAGTTTTATTAATTCCCCAGGCATTACACGATCAACAACAGGTCCAAGTACACCTTCAATAAGCATGTAATCACTCTTGGGGTCTGGCATAGTACCAGTAAACCCTAATCTTATATCAGCATTCGTCATATTTTCAGCAACCGACCGAACAATATCAGCTTTAAGCCCATGACAGTTACTAACGCACACATCTTCAGCAAAATAATTGTGATTATCTTCTATATGAAGATTAAAAACTTCTTCAGTGTTTTCTATCTTAGTTATTCTTTTTATTTTCACGGTAACCTCGTTATAGCTTTTAGTATTTTATCATTAGATGTCATGGTCTTGATTTTTTGCTTCCTGATGCTTAAATATGATTCGTCTATGTATTTGAAAGTATAATTATGTAACTCACACCATTCCTCAGCAGCTTTTTGTTTAATGCGACATCTCGTAGACTCTTTGTTTGATATGGGTTTGACTTCATAAAGTATCTTATTTTTTTTCATCATGAAAATCAACAATATATATCACCTGTTAAACCGTGCCACTCTAAATCCTCATCACCATTGAGTTCATCTACTTTCTTCCACGAACCGTCACTGAGCATTACTTTATGGTTTCCTGTAATTTTCAATTTTTTACCGTTTTCAAATTCCAATTCATACATCTGTTGGTCTAAAGACATATTATGGTAAACCTCTTTTACTGGTTTAATTTCTATTTCACCTGTATTTTCATTCTTTGTTATAACCATTTCACCTTCATTTATATCTTTTATTTTCTTTTTAGTACCATTAGACATACTAATAAGAGAATCTGGATGTAAACATTCATCAGCGATAAAAACCGTAAAATCTTTTAGAAATTTCTTTTGTTTGTGCATGGATTGCCACGTCGATACTATAATAGGTTGTTCGGTGTCTTTTTGAAAACCACAGAACTTACCAACCAAATCAGGTGGCATACCAAAATCAATAAGATTCTCAGTAATTTGTTCAACAAGATCAAGTTTAGGTACTAAAATAAGAAACTTCATGTCTGGGTTATATTTCAATAAGTAGTTAACTACTAAGAAAATAGTAAGAGACTTACCAGATGACGTACAATGTTCCATGATTGCGCGGCGATGGTATAGACTTTTTAGAGCAGCACGAGTTTGGTAAACATAAGGAACATACTGAGGATTCAAACGTTCTTCGTTTGCTAACATGTAATTAGAAACAAGCTCATTTTTTTCAATCTTTTCAGGAAGTAGCCCAGGATCAATTTCTATTTCATACTCTCCAGTATTAACATAATTATAGATTAACTTAAAAGTACCAATATAGAACATACCATTTCTTTGTACGAAATGAATTTTACCGTCCCAACGTCCAGCACGATATGCAGGCATAAACCAATAGTTATCTACTGGTACTGCGAATTTCTTAAAGACTGCCTCAAGGATACTGATATTATCAGTTACCAATCTTCCATAGGTATTATCAATTTTGACGAATGTTAATTTATTAGTATCAGTCATGCGCTCTCTAATCTTTTAATCTCTATTATATCTTTTATGTTAAAAGTTTGGTTTTTAATTGCTTTCATTCTCATTTCAATATGTTCACAAATCAAATTTTGACTAAAAACCATTCCATCATATTTTTGCCAATCAGAAGAATTTTCAATCATTGAGTCAATTCTATCTAAATCTCTAATTGCTCCGTATTTATATTTAACGAGTAATTTTTCCTTAATATATGAAAAACAGTTTCTATAATAACTAAGAAGCATTTTTTCTTTGTATAGTCTTTCTGTTAGTTCACCAAAAGTTTCAACTATGTTTATGAGACTCTCATCTAATTCATCTGGATCAATAGTAAAAGCTCTACGAATACTATCATCAATTTCCTTGATGATATTCTGAGTGTACTCTTCAATATCAAAAGAATCCATTTCTTCTAAATTGAGCTTTTTCATGTTAATCCTTTAATCTATGAACTGAGTTAAGATATCTTACTACATAATTTTTATTTTTACAACATTCCATAAGTGTTTTAATATGATCAACAATAAGTTGGAAATAGTCAATTCTAGCTTCAGCGATTATGTATTTTGGATGCGCTTTAATCCAAGTATCTTTTTCTTTTTGATTAGTGAATATTCTTTTCTTACCATCTGGTCTTGTTACTTCACCATTGTTTATTTTTTCAAGTAACTCATGTTGGGTACGATGACGATGACGAAAAGCACCTTTAACTTTTGCTTTATAAAAAGAAAGATTCTCTACTAATCTTTGGTTCTGTGAAATATTAGCAATAAGTTCACCATTTAATTTAGCTCTATTAACTCTGAAAACAGATTTTACGTCATCTGTAATATCTTGAATTATCTCAAGAGTACGTTCTTCCATCTTCTGAATTTTCTCATCAACTTTTTCTGGCAACATTTGACCTCCTTTTGGTAAAATGTATAAATAGATTATACCATATTTTTAAGGGGTTTACATGAATATACGTAATAAAATGGAACGTGAGTTAGAAAAGATAGAGGTTGATAAGATAACACCTATAGCTGATGAACAGATTATTGAGATTATTGATAGTCTGAAATATATTGATAGTGATCTTAAGCCATTACTCGATACCATTACTCGATTAATAGAAGCAGTTGACGATCCTTCTTTTAAAACTCATATACTCAGAAGGATTCTTAAATTCTATGGTTTTGGTAATGGTGATATATTATCAACCCGTCAAAAGTTTGTTATTATGGAAGGTCAATTGGTTAAGCGCCCGTTTTTAAAGCAAAATCAGAAAGATTGTATAAATATCCTTTTAGATGACTTAGATATTAATCTTTAGGAGAACCTGATGAGTTTCAAGAAGTTTTTAACTGAAGAGTGTGGTAACCCAGATATGGTTAAATGGGATGTCGTACTCTTTTTTGGTGATTACTCACCTATAACAAAAAAAGAATACGAAAGAGTTGATCAGTTTGTTGAAACTGTAATTAAGAATCCCCAATGGGTGGCGCGTTTTGCTGACCGTGTTGATGTTGGTCTTGTAGCTGATGCTAGTCATGAAGAAGATCATTTGGAACTTGAATCTAATTTCCAATTAACATTTGAAGAAAAGAACTTTATCACCTCTAAATTATTTGGTTTAAAAATGATAAACGCTGATATAACAAACCTTTACGAGACTGCTAAGATTCCTGCAAGAGAAGAAGAGTTTGTAAAGACTGCGAGAGAAGTAGTAGATAAATTGTATAGTAGATTTCATAAAGCTAATATTTTGTTAGTACTACGTCCATCTGATCGTGATAACATTAAAGAATTCATGAAAATTAAACCGTATCTTCAAGATGAAAACATAAAAGTCGGCTTTATTGTTTTCCATGAAGAACCAGAAGTTGATATGGGATATCTAAGAGGTATTCCTTGTAATGGCGATACTATTAAGATAATTACACTTCTTAACGCAGAACGTCCTGATCCAGAAGAATTGCGAGGATTTGCTAGTAAGTTCCGAATTCATAATAGAATAAATGATATAAGAAAAATACATTTTAAAACAGGTGGGGATAATTATTACTTAGCTTTTGAGCAATTTTTCCCTGATCTAAAACTCTACGATGTAAAAGATCAAGAGTCAATCAAAGCAAACTATGAAGTTGTTTTGGATATGATAAAAGAAATGTATTTAAAGTTTGTGCAGTAATTATAAATAATAGCAAAGATTTAGGAGAATAGCTATGCAATGTCCTTATTGTGGCTCAACACACCTTACAGAAACCTTTAATTTCAATGAACATTCATGTGATCGTTGTGGGTGCGAATTTAAACATGACGATAATCAATATCGTATATTCGAAGAAGGTAAATATGAGAAGTTCTGCGAGTCAGTACTTCTTGAAATGACTAACACTACAAACGTTCAGGTAGGTAATGTACTTGTACAGGTTATCCGTGAATGTAAACGTTATGGTCCAAGTCAGCTTGATGTTATGCTTGAACATCTTAAGAACGTTGCTGAGACTATTCTTAGTGAAACTCAGATCGGTAGAAGAGATAACTATGACTTCGGTGCTCTTGTAGAAGGCGTCGATGCATTTGAAACTCTTGGTAAAACTCTTGTTGAAAGAAAAGACCTTGAACTTGATTTACATAGTTTTAGTCGTTATATCGAAAATAATAACTTCCGTGATGAATTTAATTTACAAGACGCTTCTAATCAAGAGGAAGATAGTATAACTGAACGTAATAAAATTGACCCAAATATAGAAGACCCAAAGGCTGATCTTTATAATAATAAGGCAGCTAAGGCTAAATCTGAAAAAAGTCATAAGAAAACTGATAAGAAATATACTAAACGAGGTGCTCGTAAAGGTGATAAGCCTATGAGTAAAACTAAAAACGTTAAAGAATCTGATATGAATGATAAGAGTACTAAAGGTAAACTAGACTGGGATGGTTCTGAACTTCCTGGTGTTGGTGTTAAAACTAATCATGCAACAACTAATAGTAAACCACATCTTGAAGAAGAGGAAGAATTTGAAGATCAAGAAGTAACTGATGAAGTATTTGAATCTGTTGATCTTAATACTCTTGTTAAGTCCCTTCTTGAAACTAAAACTCTTAGACAAATTGCCAGAGAAACTGATATTGATGAACAATTAGTAATTGAAGCTGCTGCTCTTGGTAAAACGATTGGTGATCTTTTTGAAGCTGACATGACTACTAAGAAAACAGACGGCAAAGAAGAATTCAATACTCAGAGTGATGATGAAAATGCTGATGAAAAAGGAGAAGGTGCTCGTGAAGATCGTGCAGCCCCAACCGATAAAACAGAAACGTTAGCAGAAGAACTTGAAGGTGACCAAGACGAAATTGACGCAAATGATAATGATAAAATTGACGGGGAAGATTTTGACTTACTTCGCAAGGGTAAGGAAATTGAAGAAGCCGCTGAAGAACTTGAAGAAGCTTTAAGTGAATATGAGTTAAAGGATTTGTAAATGAACTTTAAGGACTATTGTATCAAAGAGGGTATTGTTGGCGCAGTAGCTGGTTTGGCATGGGATGCTGTTAAAGGTGTTGGTGCCGCCCTCCTTGCTGATATTTTCAGAGATAGTCCTATTTTAGCAGCAGGTATTTTATATGGTTATAGCTCGGTTTCAAATAGAGCTAAGCAAGCTTTTAAGAAAGATAAAAATGGGAAGGTGGTGTTAAACCCAGAAGCTTTTGAAAAATTAGAAAAAGAAACACAAAAAGAAGTTCTTGATGCTTTAAAAAAAGGCATGGATAAAATTAAACAAAAGAACCCACAAGAGTATAAAAAAGCTGCGGCTGATGCTATGTCTCAAATTGATAGAGTTGGAGACCCTAAAGCCAAACAAAAATTACAAGATATTTTTAGTCAAATATTTACGGAGTCAGATATGAAAAGTTTTAAAGAATTTATGGGCGATGCGAATGCTCAAAAGCAAAAAGCTCAAAAGCAAAAAGCCGCTGACCTAAAAGCTAAAGCAGCAGATATAAACGCTGAAGCTGAAGAAGCTGAAGCTGAGGTTGCAAAGGATGTTGCTGTTAAAGCAAAGAACAATGCCCAATATACTAATTCTATGGAAGAAGCTGCTACTTATGGTTCAAAAGATAAAAAGAAAACTAGTGGCAAAGATGTTGCTGGTGTTAAACGTGATAAAAATGGAGTTCGTATCCCAACTAAACACGCAAGTGTTTATGCTGGTGCTAATGGTAAATCTAAGCCTATTCCGTATACTCAAGACCCTGAAATGAAAAATCAAGCAGTAGGTCCTAATGTTGACGAAGAAGAAGACGGTGACGACATTGATGATGCTAACCCAAAACCAGAAGAAAAAGAAATTGCTCCAGTTTATTCTGCCCAAGGTCTTGGTGAATCAGAAGACCCAACTATCAATCAGGGTTATGATGCAATGTATGATTCTTTTATCAGAGATATGAATTCGGGTAAAAGTGACTGGCAAAAAATGGAAGAGTCACTTAAGGCTCAAAGCATGAATGAATCTTGTGGACCAGCAGGTTGTTCACTTGGTGTACCAACAGCGGGTGGTTCGGGTATGGTTAATTCAGGTATGATGTCAGTTCCTGGTATTGGTTCGGGTATTAATGGTGTACAACCAAGAATCCCCGCAGTAGTTGATAAATCTGAAATTTATAAGTTTATTAAAGACCAAAGTCTTCATCAAGGAAATCGTGAACAAGCAATGAGTTTTCTATTAAGTAAATTTGGTGCTAATCCAACAGAAGAGTTAGAAATGGTTCTAGATGATGCTATAATGTCATCTGATCCACAACAAATAGAGATGATGGATAGAAAGTATAACTATCAAGATGTACTTAATTTTGAGCGTCCAGATACTGAACTTCCAAGTTTTTTAAGCCAAGCATGGCAGACCATGGAAAATAGTGACGATCTCAAAGACCTTTGAGGAGATCACCATGTTTTTAAACGATGAAGAAGATATTAAGAAAAAAATAACAGAAGACGAGAACTCTCCTAAATTTGAATTAGACGAGAATCGTACTGTTGATTATATGATCATTTATTCTCTTGCTCGTCGTTTTGCACGTAAGTTTGAAGATTGGGAAGCATATAAGCTTGGTTTGATTGATAAAGAAGGTAAAGTTATTCGAAGTCCTAGTAGTCTTAAAGAAAAATCAGCTTTAACTCCTCTTGACCGTGTAATTTTACAAATCAAAAGACTAATTCCAAAAAGACTTTGGTATCTCCTCACCGCCGCTTATATTTTTAAGGGTTTTGTAAGTTCTAGTAATTTAAAAGAGGTTTGGGATTGTAAGACTGAATCCGAAATAATTGAAGTTGAACAAAAGAAAATAAAATTAGAAGAGGCTCGTAAACGAGTTCATGGTATAATTGAAAATAATCCTCATTTCACTGAGGAAGAGTTCTGGCAACATGTTATAAACAACCAGAACGACTAAAGGAGTTATTATGAACGAAAACTATTTTGACGGGATTCCTGAACACCCATTTGAGAATGAACCAATAAAAAAGAAAAGAGTTAATAGCAAAAAGAAGGGTAATCGTTGGGAATTAAAAATCGCCAAAGATTTATCTAACCGATATCATGATGAGTTTCGTCGTGTACCGCAGTCGGGTGGTTTTGTAGGTGGTAAAAATAGAACTCGTAATATGTTCTTAAGAGAAGATGCTAAGGAAATTTTTGCTGGTGATCTTATTTGTCCTCCGTGGTTTATCTTTGCAATTGAATGTAAGGATTACGCAAATTCTCCAAAGATGCATAATCTTTTATCAATTGGCGATAAAGACTTAGATGATTGGATTAAACAAGCTAAAACAGATGCTGATTTTGCTCATAAGGATTGGATTGTAATCTTTAACATTACTAGAAAACAAGCTTTCTGTTGTATTGATAAAAAGCTTTTTGATAATAATGTTCCTGATTTATCTTACCCAAAGAATTACATTTTTTATAAAAATACTATAATAATTGATAAAGATATATTTTTTAGAGACTACTTAGAGTTATTCTTCCCAGAAGACTGGAAAGATCAAAGAGATGCGGCAAGAAAATTTTAGTAAGTTAGCATCTACTCGTATAAATAAAAATGAAACAATTAAAGGAGAGGTCAATGACTATACCTGATAACAGAGAAATTATGGAAGCTTACCGAAAGATCGAAGAAGCTGAAATGACAGGCGCTGCTAAGAACAGCGGAAAAACTGGTGGTTATGGCGATGGCGCGTCAGTTGAAGTATACGGTGGTGGTACTGTAAGAAATGACAATGATCAAGGTTCTAATGATGCTCCTGCTGAATTTACAGGCAAGGGTTCTGTAGACGCTCCTGCTAAAAATGACCGCGAAGCTGGTGCTATCAATTCTCCAGATGAATTTGAAGGCAATAATAATTCTGCCAACCAATCATCAACTGAAACGAGAAAAGCTGGCGCTTCACAAGCACCTAAAGAATTTGAAACCGTTGATGCGTTTCGTAATCGTGTTCGTCAACAGTTTGGTCTTCCACTTGATGCGAAAATCAATAAAGGCAATAAGGGCGTTCAACGCTAATACAAAGTTAAAGTTAAGGAGTTAATACAATGGCAGCAAAAAGTTTAAAACAATTAAAGCAGGATTGGGCAAATCTCAACGAAGCTGAAGAAATTAAAGGTGCTACTTCTGGTGGTACTAGCGACTATGACGGTGTTTCTAAGAAGCATGACGGTGAAGGTGGTGCAAACGTTCCTCATGGTGGAAAGTCCGTTAAGAATGTAGATTCTCAAGGAAAGACTGACGGTGTTGGTAATAGCGCCCCTAAGAGCTTTGAACCAGCAAATGGCGAAGAGACCGCTGGTAAGGACGGTACTGGTAATTCAGTCAATCGTGAAGCAGGAGCTACATCAGGTCGTAAGGAAGTTGGTGATAAAGAAGGACATGAAGGTGCTGTAGATGGTACTAACCCAGTTCATCGTCCAGAAGGCGCAGAAGGAGGTCCTAAGGACTTTGCTGGTGGTCTTGGTGGTGCTATCGGTGAATTCCGTAATCGTGTACGCGATACCCTTGGTCTTCCACTCAACGATAAGTTAAATCAGGGTAACAGCGGTCTTAACAAAGACGGCGAACGTGATGGCTACATCAAAAAGAACCTCGGTTAATTGATTTCCTCTCCTAATACTGAAGCAGCGTGGTGTAATAACCACGCTGCTTTCTTTTTATAATTTTGGTATTATAATATAAAGATAGGAGATAGTATGAAAGACCTTTATATTGATGTAAGCCATATGGCATATCGTTTTTTATTTGCGAACGCTAGAGATATCGAAGCTGTAGGTATGAACCTTCTTCGTCATATGCTTTTGAAAAACGGCATTTTGTTTTATTTAAATAAGTTTAAACCAGATCGTTGTTTTGTTTGTTTTGATACAAAGGGATCAAATTGGCGTTATGATGTTTTACCTACCTATAAAGGTCAACGAAAAGCAAATAGAGAAAAACATAATATTGACTGGCAAGAATTTTTCAAGCTTTTAGAAGATTTTCAAACTGAGTTAAGAGACTTCTTTCCCATTTATTCTATTAAACATGATAGTTTAGAAGCTGATGATATTATTGCCCATCTTGTTAGAAATAACCAAGATAGAAACAAAATCATAGTAACATCAGATAGTGACTATGTACAATTGCTTAAATATAGAAACACAAAGCTATTTGATCCTATGAAAAATAAATTCAAAGTATGTGAAAGTCCTCGTTATGAACTTGAAAAGAAAATTCTAACTGGAGACAAATCAGATAATATTCCAGCTATTCGTCCTAGATGTGGCGAAAAGACTGCTGAGAAACTTATAGAATCTGGTGAAATCAAAAAACTTCTCTTAGAGATTGATTCCGATGGTAACCCTGGTGAAATTAAAAGGAACTACGATAGAAACAAATTACTTATTAATTTGGATGATACACCAGAAGAGTTACTAAGAGAACTTGATGATAGCTTAGATGAATATCAACTATCATCCACTTCGAAATTATTTAAGTATCTTACTAAGTATAGATTAAGAGATTTATTTAATGAAGTTTCATCTGTGAGGCAAACGCTTTCGCTTCTTCAATAAGCTTCTTAAGACTACCTCTTCTAATATGAGCAGCTTCTTTGAAGTTGTTATTTTCAAGATACATAACTTTAAAAGTCCAATCTCTTTCTTTACAATAAGATTTAGCTGCGTCCCATTTTGCAGTGTTCATTAACCAACGTTTAGTTTCTTCTACTAGAGTTGCTCTTCTTTTACCTTTCTTCCTTTCGGGAGGAAAGGTTTCTCTTTTTGGTTTTACTTCTATCATTTCAACTTTAAATCCATCTCCGCTTCTAATTTTAATTACGAAATCTGGATGATAATTCCAACGAGTACCTGATAATGGGTTAAAATAAGGAACTTTTGGTTCTTCGGATAACCATTCAATAATACTAGGACTTTCGTCACACCAACTCATAAAAGTACGTTCCCACCCTGATCTATAAAATGGTAATGTTTTACCTTTATATTTATTTCTATTTTTAGGAACGAATTTACCTTGTCGAAAGCTCTTGTTTTTTTTAATTGCCATAAATTACTCGCTTTTAAGATATAATGATAAATAACCTTTTACAGGGTTTATTTATATGAAACTAAGAAACTTGAAAAAAACACTAGTAGTCCCACCTAATCTCGCAGATGCAATAACATCTGATTGGGGAGCTTTAATAAAAGAAAAAGAATTCAAAGATACTTTATATGAGCATCCTGAATTTTTAAAAACATTCTTTATAGGTGATTTTATGCAGTTTAGTTACAAACCATCACAAAAAAGTATTGATCCTAAGAAGATGTCTCAAAAGTTAATTATTGATCCTTTGATTGTGTTCTTAGGATATCATAATGATAAATTATACGGTATTAGTTTAAAGCAATTCCTATTTGACAAACAAGTCACTAAGGGAATTAAATTTATTGAGGATTACATTAGAACATATTTTTATTATACAGACGATGAAAATGTCTTTCAAAGAAAAGATGCGTATAACAATCCTCAAGCATTATCTAGATTTTGGGAAAGCTTAGTTGAGAAAGCAAAGAATCAAAATCAACTAGCTGGTCTTGTCGGTTCTTATGTTCGTCAGTACTCTATTAAAGAATTTAAAGTGCGAAATATTCGTAAACTTATAAATATAGAGGACCTACGACAAGAAATGAGAAGAGCAAAGGTTTTCAAGCGAGATGGTGTATCAATTGAAGATGTGTTCTACGAATAAGGAGTTTATAAATGGCATTGCGTGATTACTATAGCTTTGGGAGAAACATGGGTCAGGGAAGAACTGACCATGACATGTCTTCCGAAGAAAAAGAAAAGTTAATGAAGGTACGTCAAGGTATATTCAACCAACTCCAAGGTCAAGACACCGAAAATCAAGGCAAAAACGAAAAGACTGCTCTTACAGATATTTCAGACTTTTCTGGAATTGCCGATTTTACAGGTATGGTGAATGTTTATTCTAAGTACATTTATCAATCTGAGCATGACAAAACTAACAGACTTGAAGTGTATCGTGAGATGGCAAAGTTCCCAGAAATAGCATTTGCTATTGATGAATATACGAACGAAGCCATTAACTTTGATCCATCAGGTCTTGAGTTTTGTGACATTAATATTACAAATCAAAGTATTTCTGAAAACGAACATGCTCGTAAAACACTTCTCGCAGAATGGCGATATCTTATGTATGATATTATGGACGCAGATGATCATGTTTATTCGTGGTTTCGTGAATATATGATTGATGGAGAAGTTTATTTTGAAAAGGTTTTTGATGAAAATAAACCTGATAAAGGTATTACTAAAGTTAAAAAACTAATGACTGCTCGTTGTTTTCCACTTTGGGAAGATATTGAATCTGATGAAATTAATTTCTTTGCTTATAAGACAGAAGGTGAAGTTCTCTCATTACCATCTGAAGCTGTTGCTTATGCTAACTCAGGGCTTTATCAGTATAACCATGAAGAAGATGATAAAGTTGTTCTTTCTATTCTTGATCAAGCAGTGACTACTTATAAGAGACTTAAGTTGCTCGAAGATTCACTTGTTATCTATCGTTTGGTTCGCGCTCCAGAGCGTAGAGTTTTCAAAATTGATGTTGGATCACTTCCTAAAGGAAGAGCAGAACAATATATGAAAGAACTAATGCGTAGATACCGTCAGCGTAAATACTTTGATCCTTCAACAGGTGACGTATCAGAAGGTATAGACGCTATGGCAATGACCGAGGACTTCTGGTTTCCTGTTTTTCAAGGTGGTAGAAGTTCTGATGTTACATCACTTCCTGGTGGTCAGGGTCTTGGTGAAATTGAAGATGTCGAATATTTTCTTAATAAATTATACCGTGGTTTGAAGATTCCAAAATCTCGCTTCGGTGAAGATGGTACCTTTAATATTGGTAATACTGATGATATTACTCGTGATGAAGTGAAATTTGTTAAAGAAGTTAAGCGTTATTGCAAACGTTTTTCTAAGATTTTCAAAGATATATTTATTACACATTTAAAACTCAAAGAGATTTGGGGTGAGTTAGGGTTAGAAGAAAAAGATATTAATGTTCTTATGACTAACAATAACTTATTCGACCGTTACTTTGAGGCTAAGATTCTTGATCTTAAATTCGAGAACTTTAGTAAGTTTAGCGATCTTATTGATGCTCAGGAACCTGTGTTCTCTACTGAAATGGTTGTTAAGAAATATCTTGAGATGACAGACGAGGAATGGGCAGATAATACTAAGAAACTTACCACTGAACAATCTTGGAAGAAAAAGAAAGAACAAGATGAAGATGGTGGAGAGGATATTCTCTAAGGAATAAACTATGAAGAAAATCAATGAAAACAATAACTATGTTAGAGGTGTATCAGAAGAAACAGGTGTTTCTTATGATTACTTAAATACTCTTTGGGCAAAAGCTGAAAGCAATGTTCAACAGGGAAAAGTTGAAAAAGGAAATCCTGAATTTTGGCAAGGAGTCATAAATGAATTTGATAAACTTGTCGATCAAATAGATATAGAGGAGGCGAGATACGTTATGAGTACTAGAGAAGATTATAAAAGAGCTGGTAATGATTTTATGAATCACTTACTTGACGATGATTATGGTAAAGCAGATGAGCATTTTGGAAAAATGGTTGATGCTCGCTTAAATTTAATGATAAATAAGGAAAGAGACAATTTCTATACAAATGTTTTAGCTAAAAGAGCTAGGGAAATTGTTTCAGGAGAATAAAAGATATGAAACTTATTACAGAAGGTAATTTCCCTAACTTTAACGGCATCAAAGATGTCATTATCAAAGAAGATACTAATACTGGTCGCCACGAGACTCGTATTGAAGGTATCTTTATTCAAGCAGAAGTTCAAAATCGTAATGGTAGAGTTTATGACCAGACAAAAATGGTCGAAGCTGTTAATCGTTACATGGATGATCGTATGCGTGAGGGTACTAAACATCGTTCTTTTGGGGAACTTGGTCACCCAGAGGGAGTAGAAATTAATCTTCATCGTGTAAGTCACTTTATTGAATCCCTTCAATGGAAGGGAAACAATGTAATCGGTGTCGCTAAAATTATTGACACTGAATATGGACGCATTGCTGATACGATTCTTCGTGAAGGTCTTCAGCTTGGTGTGTCTAGCCGAGGTCTTGGTGAGCTTTCACAAACACCAGATGGACAAAACCGCGTTACTGAGTTTGAACTTATCGCAGTCGATATTGTAGCAGACCCATCAGCTCCTGATGGATTTGTAGAAGGTATTCTTGAAGGAAAAGATTACATTATCGAAGGTGGTAAGTATACTGAAATCTCATTAGCACGTTCTGTACATGCATATGGTGTTCTTGAAAAAGAGCTTAAAACAATACCGTTAAAGGAAAAAGACGAGTATCTTAGAAAAACAATCAAAAATTTCTTTGAAAACTTGTGATTAATGATATAAATATTAAAAGAATGCAGGAGAATTCCTATGAAGGATAAAATTCTAGCTAAGCTTTTTGAGGGGTTTGACGCTTCCCTCTTGAACGACGATCTTAAAGAACAAGTTAAGTCTATGATTGACGAACTTGTTGCTGAAAAAGTTTCCGTAGCAACTACGGAGCTTGAAGCAAAAGAACACCGTCTCAAAGAGTATGCTTTAAAACTAAAAGAAGAGTTAGTCACCAAAGAGAATGTTATGAATGAAGTATGCGATGAATTCGCTAAGGAACTCGCTGCTCAGACGGCTGAGAAAGAGAAAATCATGGAAGAGGCAATTGCGGAGTACAATGCTCTCACTGAGTCTATTCTAGCCGAAGATGTTTCAGAATTTAAAGAAACTATTCTCCAAGTAATGGAAGAAGAGAATCTTGAGATTCAAAAGCAACTCCAAGAAGTTGCAGTTCAGCAAATTGCTGAATACAAGTCACAGCAGGAAGCGGTTACTGCTAAAGAGGTTGATGCGATCAAGATGGAACTTGTTGAGAAGATGTCCGAATTTATGGACAAATCACTCAAGGAGTCAATCCCATCTGAAATTATGGAATCCGCTGTTAAAGTTGCTGCCTATGAGCCACTTGTTGAAGGTATGATTAAGACCTTTGGTAAGGGTTATCTTAATTTCGAAGGTACTGGTGAATCAGTTATCAGAGAAGCTAAGGAAGAAAATGTGCGCCTATCCGAATCGCTTAGTGCGAAGGTGAAGGACAATGTGAAGTTGGCAGTTAAGGTTAGAGCACTTGAGAGAAATGCTAAGCTCTCATCCCTCACTGAGGGAATGACTAGTAAGCAGAAGGCAAAAGTATCTGCTCTTCTTGAAAAACATGATCTTGACTCACTTGAAGAAGGCTTCAATAAGTACAAGGACATGGTTATCGAGGAAAGCGTTAAGATTTCCAAGCCGCAAAAGGATGAGATGTCCAACAAGGCGCGTAGCCGTGTTGAGAAGCTTCAAGAGAATGCTTCTATCGGTGTCGATCCACGCTCTGAAATGGGTCAATGGACCAAAGCACTTCAGAGAGATTTAAATCAAGGTTAACTCTAACCTAGAGCCAATTATTTACAAACAAGGAGAAAAGAAATGGCTAATCAAGCAATGGTAGAAACTCTCCTCAAGAAATGGAAACCAATGGTTTCCCACATTCGCAGCGACCGAAAGGCTTTTCATACCGCTGCAATGCTTGAGCAAGAGGACAGATATTTTAAGGGTTCCCTAAACGAGAACCTTGGCTCACCTTTTGGTGGTGCTACCGTTTCAGGTAATACCGCTGGTGAAGCAAACTGTGACGGTACCGCAGGTATCGCACGATTTAAGGCAATCGCAATGCCACTTGTGGCTCGTGTATTCCCAGAATTGGTCGTTAACGATCTTGTAGGTGTTCAGCCGATGTTCACCCCAGTAGGTCTTGCCTATGCACTTCGTTATCGTTACCAGACTTCTCAGGGTGGCGCAACTGCTGGTCAAGAAGCTGGTTATAACACTGTTAATTCACTTTACAGTGGTTCTAACCCAACTTCTGCAACTAGCCTTCCAACTTCTGCTGATATTGCATCAGTAGCAGAGTGGGCATCCCGTGTTGATAGTGGTAACGTTCAGGGTGGTGATCAAGTTATTGATCCACGCGCTGGTTACGAGACTCACACTGGTGAAAAACTTGGTGAATCCTACATCTGTCAAGATGATGATCCAGGTGCAATCCGTTACATGGGTCTTTCAGTCGAAAGTCAAGAAATTGTTGCTAAGACTCGTAAGCTTGCAGCTCGTTGGACTCATGAAGCCCAGCAAGACCTTGCAAACATGCATCAAGTTGACATTGCACAAGAACTCAGTGACTTACTTGCTTATGAAGTAGCTGCTGAAATCGACGCAGAAGTCAAGAACCACATCATTGAGCTTTCTAAGCTTGGTGGCGTTCTTACTTGGAACTACGGCACTTCAGGCGTACCAGCTTCTGGTACTGCTGACGGTCGCTGGGAACAAGAAAAGTTCCGTACTTTGTACACTGTTCTTATTAAGGCTTCAAACGAAATTGCTGTTGCCACTCGTCGTGGTGCAGGTAACTTCGTAATTGCTTCTCCAGCAATTGTTGCTGCTCTTGAAGCTCTTGAGTCCTTCGCTCCATCCAGCGTTGCAACTAATATGACCACTGAGGTCTCAGGTGTTGCTAAAGTTGGTCAGATCGGACGTTTCACTGTTTATCGTGATATGTTTGCTCGTGTTGACTACGCAGTTGTCGGTTACAAAGGTCCAAGAGATAATGACTCAGGTGTTATCTACTGCCCATACGTACCACTTATGTTCGTAAACGCAGTTGGACAGGATAGCTTCAATCCACGTATTGGTGTTATCACTCGTTACGGTATCTGTAACAACTTGTTCGGTTCCGAAAACTACTATCGTTACATCTATGTACAGAACCTTGGTCAAAGCAGCCTTGCTCCTAGCACTCCTGCCGCCACTGGCTTCCGTGACATTACTGGTGGCACTAGCCCATTCTAATCCAGTTAACGGTATAAACAAAAAAAAGCCTCAGGTCAAACCTGGGGCTTTTTTTGTTATAATAGAATTGGAGTGTGCTATGTTTAATGGAATTGAAAATGAATTTACTTACTCCAGAAGAAATCAAAAAATATTAAAGAATTAGGAGAAAATGATGAGTGAAGATTTCACTAAAGAAAAGAAGGTAAAAGTACACCTTCCTAGTAGAATCAGCCCAAAGGGTGTTCGAGAACATGAACTTCAAGATGAGAGTGTTCTTTACCAAAATAGAGAGTTTGTTAATATGCGTATTCAAAACTTGGAAACTCAGCTTGATGAAATGGAACTTAGTATGGCACTTGCGTCTGAGCGTCATGAATATTTTGTGAAAAGTGGAACTAACGAAGAAGATCATAATCTTTTAGAAGCTACGCATGAAATGATTCTTGAAATTGATAAAGAATACGAGAGAGCTAAGGCAGAGATCACGAAACTTCGTGCCCATTTGTCAACTCTTGAGTAAAAGGATTTTATAAATAGTAAAAGGAGACTATATGAGACTCGCAGTATATAAGAAGGTCTTTGGTGAACCTGAGGTTATGAACCTTAGTGGTAAGATGGTTAGAGTTAGTCGTGGTGAACATATCGCCGCACCAGCTCAAGTCATGTTGGGTCGCCGTGGATTTTCATTCGTGAGGTTTGTAGACGATACACCAGAAACGTTAACATCGCAACCAGTTCCTCAAATGAGAGGAAATACATTTGATGATCAAACCGTTAGTGTCGAAACTATGAATGCGTTTGAAGAAATAAATATTGAAGAAGTAATAATTAATGAAGAAGAAGTCACCCCCGCCAAACCTAAGGAAGAAATACCTCCAGAAGATACTGGCTTTAAACAAGATGTTATTGATAATTTAAAGTCGTATAATCATCGTCAATGGTTTACTATGAAAAAGAATGAAATCAAAAAGATTCTTTCTGATGCTCATATTGATTGTTCACATGTACCAGACGAAAAATGGGAGTTACTAAAATTTCTTAAAGGTTTAATAAATATAGACTGAGGAGTTTTAGCAAATGAAAGCATGTACTAGAGGAGAACTATCTAATTGGATTCGTAGACAACTAGGTGAACCTGTTGTTGACGTTATTTTAGACGCTACACAACTTGATGACAGTATCGACGAAGCTATTGAGTACTTCACAGAACATGCTGGTGGTGTTGGACATGAAGAACAATATATTGCAATTATTCAAGCACAAAGATTTGAAGAGTTACAGTCTCTTCCTACAATGGCAGCTACACTTTCAGCTAGTGATACTGGTGCTGAATATCTGATTTATAGGGCTGAGTACCAGTTACCTAGAAATGTATTAGCAATTAGTCCTCAACCACTTCAAAGTTCGCCTTTTGGAATTGGTGGCGGTTCAACTACTTGGACATCTGGTGGTTCTATTAATAACTGCGGCGATGCTAGGGCAGCTAACCAGCAAGACCAGCATTGGTTAAGAACTGGTATGAATGTTGCTCAAACATTTGGTTCTCCGTTATTTGGTGGCACTCCTAATACATTTGGTCCTGGCGGTCTTTTCTTTCCAGGGGTAGGTCACTCAGGGTACTTCTCTGGATATAGCCTTTACGGTACTCGTGGGGGTCACCGTGCGCAAGGTGGTGGTGTTGATCTAATTACATATGAATTAGGTCTTCAGTATATGGAAATGATTAAACAGCGTTATAGTATTCAGGTCATGGCTCAGTTCCTTGAGCAACAACGTAAAGTTAGATTCTCTCCTAAACCATGTGGTGCGGGTGTATTTGTTTTACCTGTTTGGGCTAGAGTTGAAGATGAATATCTTTATGATAACATATGGATTCGTCGTTATGCTATGGCTTTAGCACAAAGAACTATTGGTTATAATACTAAAAAATATTCTGGCGCTCAATTCCCAGGCGGTGTTCAAATTGATGGTGATTTCTATTTTCAAGAAGGTAATCGTATGATTGAATTACTTGAACAAGAAATTTCTGACAATAAATATAACTACCCCCCAGACTTTTTTGTAGGATAATTATGGATAAATTAGCAGAAGCATGGAAAAAGTTAGAAGAAGCGTTTGTAACTAATAAGCAAATTGCTTATTATGGCACCCATTCTAATTTTAATGGTTTCAAGTTGAGAGATGAAAGTCAGAATATAAGTTTCTTTCTAAATGCTGAGAAAGCCGTGCAAGCAGCTAGAAATAAAAAAGGTAAATTAATTGTCGTAGAACTTACATATAAAATGATTAAAGAGGTTGGTGGTTCTCCAACATCAAATCATAATTCCAGAGAAAGTTTAATTGAACATGGGTTTGATGCGTATGTCAATAACAGATATGGAATAATAGGAGTTGTTGATCCTAAGCAGATCAAGATTAAGGAAGTAGAGGAACTATAATGGCAGGTATCAACCAACCACGTAAAAAGAAACAATGGTTCCGTCAGTATTCTGGTCCTTGGGAACAACGTAATGAGATTGAGATGTACGATAATGCTATTGCAGAGTACATGGCAATCTACGGTTTACCTATTGATTATTTTCCAGTAGAAGCTAATCCTAATAGAGATAGAATATTTGGAGAAGATGCAGCTAAGCGTTATCTTCGCAAACATGAATTAACTGCTCTTGTGAAAGACGGTGGGTTTGAAGAAAACCTTATATATGGTGGGTTTGGTGAACTTAACCAAGTTGAATTTCAAATTTATATTCATATTCCTACATTTCGCAAAATGATAAATCGTGATCCTCTACCAAGTGATCAATTCTATCTTCCGCATTCTTCTACTATTGCGTATGAAGTTATTCATGTAGACTGGATGACTCTTGGACTTGAAGGTAACGTATTTGGATATAAATCAGTATATCTTCTCACTTGTAAACATCGTGAAGTATCTCATGATGCTCTTAATAATGTTGGTTCGCAATTCGGGGTTGTTGATGGTGAGGGCGATCTTATGGCTAATGCTCCCGCTGATTCATTTGTTGATGATGGTAGCGGTAGAGTACGTAATAAGTATCAAGTAAGAAAACCTGTGCTTCCTGTTGGCGGTGCTGAGGCTTATGGTGATAATGATTTTGTAAGAGACGTAGTAGAAGGAGAAGTCGATGATGTCTCTGGTGAACGAGACGGCGGCTTTATTATTCAAAGAGATAGAACTCATTGGGGAGAGTGGTAATGGATATTAGAAAAATGTTTAAAGAATCTAAAGTTTTACTTGAAAAGGATGAAATCCCAGGTGGTTTGGCTGATGGTAAATCCCTTGAAGATATTGCTAAACATCATGATGTTGATGTTAAAGATATAGAGAAAGAACATAAAAAAGGTATTGAGGTTGAATACGAACACACTGGTGATAAAGACAAATCGAAAGAGATCGCGTCTGATCACCTTTGGGAAGACCCTAAATATTATACAAAGCTTATTAAGATGGAAAAAGACTAACATATCTACAAAAGATGCGGTATAATACTTATATAAGAGGTATTATTATTATGGGTAGACCTGTTTTAACTAATGATGAAATAGATAAAAGATTAATTGGTAGGGATATCAAACGTATAAGTGACTATCCAAATAAACAGTCTATTAAAATAAAATGGAAATGTTTAAAAGATGATTATGTTTGGGAAGCGAGTACACAGAACATAATTAATGGCAAAGGATGTCCTAAATGTGCTGGCAATATTCCTTTAAGTAATGAAATAATTGACAATGATTTAAAGGGTAAAGATATTTTAAGATTATCCAATTACCCAGGTAAAAATAATATAAAGACCAAATGGAAATGCATTAAAGATGGTCACGAATGGGAAGCAACTACAAATGACATTCGTTCTGGTACAGGATGTCCTAAATGTGCTGGTAATTTACCCTTAACTAATACAGATATTGATGAAAGACTAGAAGGGCGCTTTATAAAACGTATTGGGGCTTATAAAACATATAGACAAAAAATTGAATGGGAATGTTTAAAGGACGGTCATAGATGGTTTCAATTACCTAATTATGTTTTAAGTAAGACAAATCCTACTGGATGTCCTAAATGTGCTAGTAATTTACTCTTAACTAATACAGATATTGATGATATTTTAAAAGGTACTAACGTAAGAAGAGTAAGTGACTATTTTGACAATAACACTTATATTTTACTTAGATGTATGGATTGCGATAACGAATTTAAAAGGTATACTCAAAGAATCAAAAAGTTAATAAAAAACAAAAAACATATTTGTCCAAATTGTTTAAATAATTCAAATAAAGAATCCATTTATAGAAGAATCAAAAATAAAATAAAATCATCTGGTATTGTATTTGACGAAGAGTACACTGGTATGAATAATATATATTCGTTTACTGATAGCTTTGGTAATAGATGGAATGATACTATGGCTAATGTGTTAACTAAATATAATTTAAAGGACGGAGTTGACTATAATAAGACATTAAGATTTTCTCAGACTGAAAATAATATTGAATTATTTTTAAATAGTAAAAATATAAAATTAGAAAGACAATATAAAGTAACATCAGATGAAAGATATTTTAAAATTGATTTTCGAATATTATTTGATAACAAAGAATATTTTATAGAATTTAATGGTAAACAACATTATGAACCAATTGAATTTTTTGGTGGAGAAACTGCCTTTATAAAACAAAAAATAAGGGACA
>Ga0136588_1000199_pt1 | contig 22597 bp, 18 predicted proteins | sample AntRauMFilla1564_FD_104782 | JGI IMG/M metagenome (GOLD analysis project Ga0136588, IMG submission 104782) | Saline lake microbial communities from Rauer Islands, Antarctica - Metagenome Filla 1 #564 | ecosystem: Environmental > Aquatic > Non-marine Saline and Alkaline > Saline | place... | reverse complement strand
TCCTTCTTCACTTCTAGCGTAATCTCTAGATAGTCCTCCATCTCAAATTCCACTTCAGCCACAAAGCATATTTCCCGGCATAGTCCTTCAGCTTTATCCCATAAGCCTTCAGGTAAAGCCCTGAGGGTATGCCTTATAAGCATCCTACCTATTACACCGTGTCTATTTCCCGTATTCTCCAGCAGCATCAGTGAACTAACACGCAAACCGGCGAGTCCTTTTTTGTTCCAGGACTTCATTACTGCTTGCTCTCGCATTGTCGTTGTCATTGGTAATAGTATACCTCACTCTCTGTACATATCCTCAGTTTGTGTTGTATAATAAAAAAATAATGAATACCCTACCCACTTCGGTAAAAAGTGAAAAAGAACAGTCCTACGATGTTATTAGTGGGCACGTTGATGGGAACATCAAACACCTTACTTTGTCGGCCTTATCGTCAGCGCTGGGGGATATTAGGGTGTTAAAACTAACGGTCAGTAGTAAAACGTCTCCCAAGTACGCTGTTGTCACCGATCCTGAGGAAATTATTAAAGCGCTTGACTATATTTCTCGGTTTTCCAATACACTTTTAACTCCTCAAGCTCTCGCCGAACACGAGCAAAACTACTCTTATTTTATCCTCCAGCAAAGCCCTATCAATATGTCGGCCTGGAACTCGTTGATTGACCGGCGGCTTGGGAAAATTCCGCAGGAAGCTAAGATTGAGGCATCAATTCAGTTTGACTTGGTGCAAGCGGGGATTCGGGCGTACCAACAAAAGCCTACCCATCAAAGCGACCTGCCTACGTATACGATTCCTAAAATCCATACCACACAATGATAAACGAGAATCTGACAGTGGAAGAGCAAGTCAATTTTTTAACTGAGGCTTTTAAATTATTTCAAGGCAATCCGTTTGCGTTTTTGGAGGAGGTTTGGGGGCTGACACCGCAGCCTATCCTCGAACGCTACGTACCACAGTTGGAACGGTTGTATACTACCCCGGCGCAATACTTTAATTTAGAGGCATCGCTATTTTATCCCGGGATGTTTGGGGAGTATGATAAAAACAACCATATTACCTGGCAGCAGATGCTTCTGGTGGTGGCAGTGTATCGCGCGGTTAATGGGACGCTACCATGGAAGATTGCGGTAAAGTCTGGTCGCGGAACTGGGAAAGCGCAACACTTATATGAAATTGTTAAAAAGATAGAAAAAGGGGTTGTTATAAATACTTTTGCTAAAGATATTAAAATCGGTGACACAATTCTAGGTTTAAATAAACCAACAAAAATACTTGATGTTATTGAACAACCCGAAATGCAACTTTATACAGTTACACTAGATGATGGTTCATCCGTCATTGTAAACGGTAAACATGAGTGGACTGTATCTGATGGACAGATGCGTAAAAAAATAAATAAGCGAATAGGGGCTGATAAAAAATCACAAGAAGGTAAATGGGAAACTATTGAAACTGAAGAAATGATTGAAAGAGGTCTTCGTATGTGGAACAAAAATCCTGAAAAGCGTTTTCGTTTACCTATTCAAAAAGTAGAAGGAACAACAGACATTTCTGACGCTTACGTTATTGGAGTCTGGTATGGTGATGGGCATAAAAATTCAGCGGTGTACACAAAGCCTGATGAATGGGTAGCTGAAAAAATAAATTCACTCGGCTGGGAAACAGCTATCCCAAATGATTTTGATAAAGGTACTCGAACTATCTATGGATTTAAGAAAAGATTAGAAGAAACTAATGCTGATTTAATGAAAGAAGGACTTCCTTCTAATTTCTTGAATTGGAACTTTAGCTCTAGGGTAGAACTACTCCGAGGATTAATGGACACTGACGGGTGTTGTGACAAGCGGGGATTGTCAGAATTTACGACAGTCATTCCTGAGTTAGCAGAAGATGTCCAGCTACTAATTCGTTCGCTTGGAGGAAAAACCAATATCCGTATTAAGGAAAAAACTTTTTACAAAAGTGAAGATGGTGAGAGAGTTTATTGTAAGCCAGCCTACCGATTAGGAGTTACTACCACGTTTAATCCTTTCTCCTTACCGAGAAAAGCAAACAAATGGCACGCTCCAACTCAAGACAGATATTTGTATAGATTTATTGACAGTATTGAACCTCATTCGTTTGATAAGAGTGTTTGTTTCACCGTAGGAGCAAAAGACAGTCTCTATCTGCTAGGGGAAGGTTTAATAGCCACCCACAACAGTTTTATTGTGGGCCGTTTAGGGATTTGGTTTTTATATTGTTTTGCTCTTTGTCGGGTAATGGCAACGGCTCCGAACAGTGAGCTTTTGTCGGCGGTGCTTTGGTCCGAGATGTCTAGTGCGATAAACTCGGCGAAGGAACCGTATCAGAGCGCTTTTATTTGGCAGTCTGACTACATTCGTATGAAGGCCAATCCGCAAGGCTGGTTCGCGAGAGCTAAAACTTCACGGCCTGGGGAAAAGGGGGCACTTTCTGGTATGCATGCAGACCACATGATGTCGGTAGTTGACGAGGCGGCGGAAGTTGACGCTGAGGTTATTGATACCGCTATAGAAACAATGACTAATGATGAAACTAAGCTGATGATTCTGATTAGTAACCCCCACATTCCGATTGGATATTTTAAAGATACTTTTGGCGACCCTGATTGGATTAACCTGACTTTCAACGCTGAAGAAAGTCCAATCGTTTCCCACGAAACCATTGCTGCTATTTTGCGAAAACATGGCCGCGACAGTGACAACTACAAGGTTTCTGTTCTAGGAGAATTTCCGGCAGAAGGGATTATTGGAAATGACCAAGGTTGGAAACGTAAATATAAAGACGAGTGGATAAAGGCTTTTTTTACCGAGCCACAAAGCGTACCGCACTACCACCCGGACCAAGAGCTGCTCAGTCCCAATAGCCGGCGGTCACTTAATCTGACTCGGCCTTACCTCGGTGTAGACGTTGGTGGTGAAGGTGATGACTCGTCTGAGATATATGGGCGGGACGACACTCGCGCGGCGCACGTGTTTTCTGAAGGCACTTCTACCCCTGAAACAGTAGCCAAGCTTACCATTCGAGCGATGGATGAGTTAGACGTGGCTCAAACCGATGTTACCGTTGACAACTTTGGCACCGGTGCTGATGTATCGGCTAAGATTGCTTTGTTGTCGGACAAGGAATCTTTCGTGGTTGGACTTAATGTCGGGCAACCGTGCGAAGACCGCGACGACCAAAAGGTGTACTTAAACGAACGAGCACGACTGGCTGATATGCTATGGCAGTGGGGCAATCAAGGGGGACGCTGTGCCAGTGACTCAATCCTTGAAAAAGAACTTACAACGGTTTACTACCGCGAACAAAACGGCAAGCAGCAAATCATGAGCAAGAAGGAAGCAAAAAAAATGGGCATACCAAGTCCTAACCGAGTTGATGCGCTTTGGCTTACCTTTGCTCAAGACCGAATGTTTTCTCTGCGAGTGCCGCGCGGCAATCAGCTTTACTATCCAGACAGACAAACTCCTGAAAATCCAAACACTCCAGTCTCACCAACAAATAAACACAAAATGATTCCAGACTAGGCATTGTCGAACACTGATACTTCTTGTATAATTTACGTATGTCTACAAATCAAGTGCGAACCTCTCCTAAAAATATAATTGTTGATTTTGAAAAATTAGAATTGTCGGATGCTGAAAAGCAATTTCACAACGATACGCTGCCGCTACTACGAAGCTGGAGAGATAACCAACACAAAGCTCGCAAAGAGTGGAACATGATGACTTATCCGGATTGGCTTGAAATGTGTCGAGAGACAGCCCTTGCCTATGTACCGCCAGCAGAGAAACCTGGCGACATCCGACTTAACTCAGGACTGACACGACAAAAGATTTCTACCGAAACCGATGTAGTGATGACTCAAAATTTTGAATGTACTGCTAAAGCCTTTGACAAGGATGATGTCTTTATTGACTACCTCGGGGACACCTTATCTGACATGAAACTAAAGTCGGATGAAATGGAAAAATGGAATGACTCTCGCAGAGCTGTGTATGAAGGTATGTCTATTTTCGGGTCTTTTTATACAATGGAAATCCAGAAGTTTGTGACGGATGCCAAGAAGACAAGCGTATCAATTACTCAGCTAGGAAAAATGAATGTTACTTGGTCTGAAATGCCAAAGATTTCTAAACCGCAATTTCAAACTATTACTTTAGAGCCGAGTATGGTTCTTATCAGTGACATGCGACAGTCAGACATACAAAAACAACCCGGGGTTGCGTTTGCTCGCATTATTTCTGATGCTGAGGCTCAGACGAGATATGGTCATTGGGACCGGTGGAGCTTTGTGCCGACTAGACAGCATATGTCTACTTCAAACGAGCTTACAGAACTCATGACTACGTATCGTAGCGACTACTCAGTATCATCTTCTCTGGCTGAAGGTGAGCTTGAAGAAGTGTGGGTGATGAGGGCTCTACCATTTGGTAACGAGCTGACTATTTACCTTGGAGGTATTCCGATGCTGCCGATTAAGCAAATCGGAGGCATGGACTTAAAAACAGGACGTTACCAAATATCAGCTTTCCCTCTGACCACGGTGTCACCTTCCGGACTATACCCAATTGTGAAGTGGGACAAGATGCGTATTCCTAATTTTGCTATCGCGCGCGGAACTCCTGGCGATGCTCAGTTTGACCAAGAGACTTTAGACTTATGGATTAAGCTGATGTTTAAAAAGGCTCTACGCTCAACTGAACCCCCAATGGGTAACAAGAGTGGGATGAAAGTTACTTCTGAAATGATACGGGGCGGTAAAATGATTTCTGGTATTCGTAAAGATGACATTTTTTCTATTCTGCCACCGGAACTGACTTCAGGTATTACTTCTGGTGAATTTTCTTTCTACGAAGCAATGAAGAAAGAGCTTGAAGAAAAAACCTCTACTCGTGAGTTTTCCGGACAAGGTGGCAAGACCCAAACTGCTACTGAGTTTACTGAAAACCGAAAGTCCCAACTACTACGCTTCTCAGCTCTTATTGACGGTGTGATTCGTGGCGAGAAAGACCGATCCGATATTCGGGTCAAGAACAGTATCATTCCTTTTTGGTGTAAAAAAGAATACTCAAGTAACCAACAAGATGTTAAAACTCTTGAAAAAATGAAAGATACTATGAACGATATTTTCCGCACTATTACGGTTAATAAAGATGATGGTGATAGTAAGTCTAGCTCTATCATTGAGATTGGTACAACTGAAGAAGACTCTTACGATGTTCTCGGGAAGGAAGAGCGACTTACAAAAGAAACCGGTAAAAAAGTTAAGTACACAAAGTTTAATCCAGAGATGTACGACTTTATGAACACTGTAATCTACTGGGATGTTAAACCGTCAGAAAGAGACAACGATGCGTTAAAGGCTATGGCTTTCAAGCAAAATATTGCTGATGCAATCAACCTATTCCAAATTAATCCGTCACAAAACGAAAAACTTAAAAAGAAATTTGCTACTATTACAGGAGAAGACTTTGAAACATGGTTCGGTAGCCAAGGCTTTGATGTACAGCAAGCTATGGGTTCTCTGCAAGACGCGCCCGGGCAAGGAGGAATGAATCCGGCTAGTATGACACCTCCAGCCATGCAAGCTATTAGCAATGCAAAGGAAAGTGGCCTCTAATTCTTAAATTACATAGACGTTTTTGCCAAACTGTGTGTTACAATTAAGGAATGGATAGTAAAAAACAACAATCCATAGAAGACATTAACAAAAGGATAGAAAAACTATCTAATATTATTGAAGGTTCTACCGAAACTGACTGGGTAGCTATTCTCCTGCGTGGAAAATCTCCGCAGTACAATAAAAGATTCTCAGCTTGGGCAAAAAACACTTTGGACTCTCCTTACTTTGAGGACATGGTAGGAGCCATGGCAATTTCATTTGCCATGAGTCTTCTTATAGGAGATGAAGATACAAGTTTTGTTAAAGGGCAAGCCAATGCGGTGCTTTTTATGTTCGAGGAAATGAATCGGTTATCGAATGTTCAGCATTTTAATCAAGAAAAATAATTATGGCTTATTACGATGAAAATGGAGATGAGGTCGTTGCCTTTTCCCAAAAAGAAGTTGATGCAAAAATTAAAGAGGCATCTACAGATACAACCAATAAAACCAAAACTGCCGAAGATGCCTTAGCAGCTAAAACTAAAGAATATGACGACCTCTCAACTAAATACGAAGACAAAAAAACTTCCTATTCTGAATTACAGAAAAAGACCAAAGAAGACGAGACTAAGTACAAAGAAGTTCTGGAGCGTGATACGACTACTTACAAAAAAGCAATAGAAGATAAAATTACCAGCATTGCTGGTGACGATAAAGAATATGCGGCGGAACTTAAAAAGCAGTTAGAATCGGGAGTCGGGCTAGAAACAAATGATGCCGCAGCTATTGATAAACAAATTCAAAAAGCTCAAGCTCTGACAAACATCGAACTCTCACGCGAAGTTAAATCACCATCAGACGGTGGTGGAGATGCTCCAATTTACTCAGGAGACAAAAAAGATTTTACACAAACGAAAGAAGGTAAAGATACCCTTGATTTCTTAGGAAATATGATGGGATTATCAGCCGACGAACCAACTAAATAATTATGCCTAATACAACAAAAGTAGAACCAAACCCAGAAAACCTGATGATGCAGCGTCTTGATGAAATTGAGAAAGGGCTACAAGTCCAACTCGAAACAAAAGACACTCAGATTAAAGAACTAGTAGACAAAGTTAATACCTTGTCTCAAAGCGGTAACAAAAGAAGTGCTGACGATAACATTGTAGATACAGCTCGCCGAAGTGCTAACAATATTGATTTACCAGTAATTGATGGCGTTCCAATTGTCAAAGGAGAAGTAGTTAGTGCCGTAGGAGTAAAGGGAGTTGACTTCCTTATGATGGCGACAGATGTAAATGGAGTGGTACACTCTATTCCTTTTGGTTGCGACATTAAACGAGTCGATTTTAGTGACAAAAGCGCTAAAGATATTCACCGAACGTCTTTTGAAAATTTAAAGACTGCCAATTTTGATTTCGTGGATATTGACGAGAATGATTTGACCGGAGCATCAAAGGTTGAAAAAGGAGTAATCGTTGATGACGGTGTTACAATTGCAGAAATTGATCGTTCCAGTGGGACACCAATACCTACTGGACGAAGAATTAGAGCATCAGTAAAAGAAGACATCCGACACTATACAATGGTGTTTGAAGGCAAAAAGTTTACTCTTACAAATAAAGAGTTAGGTAATATTAGAATTTAATTTAAAATTTATGGAATCAACAATTTACAACGCAATGACTAATACCTACAAAGTTACTAACGATGATGGTACATTTGATACGTACACTCCAGCTCAATACGAAAGTAAGTTTGGGATATTACCAAGTGTAGAAGAGGATGTCGCTGATGTAACAACCGACATAGACCCATTAGACACTGTTGTACCAACAGATGAAGTCGCGCCGACCGAAGAACTAGTACTTACCTCTTACAAAATTCTACAACCAATCCCATTCACAGATGAGCTCGGCAACGAAATGGGAATGACTGAAGTTGGTTCTGTACAAGTGGTGCCTAAAGAATTAGGAGATGAGTGGGTTGAAGCTGGGCTAGCAGAGCTAGTAGTACTTACAGAGCCAGTACAGTCACACTCGGGAAGTGTTCTTGGAAAACTTAATCCATTTAAACAAAACTAAATATGGAAGAAAACAACACAGAAGTGACAGCGATGCCCGACAAGACAGCGATGGACGAGCAAGTAAAAGTTTGGAACATGCAGTCATGCAAAATGGTTGAAGTCATGTTCAAAGAACTGGCAACTTTGTCAGCTCAAGACATTTACGACATTGCTGGAAAAAAGGAAGGTGACGAAGGAAGTCAGGCTCTTCTCAATGTAGTCAATAGTGTGTTCGCACAATTTATTGAAAATGGAGATGGTATGCCCCGATTGTTTTTTGATGGCTACGAACGAATAGTTGATGACTTTGTTCACACTATCAAGTCCAACGTCAAACATAAAAACGAGCAGAATATGGAAACGCTGTTAGTTAATGCAGTCGGTAAATCAGCAGCAGAGATTAGTTACACTGATATTGTTAAGGTAACACAAACTCACATACCTGTGATAGAGGAAGCTAAAGAATAGTAACCAGTTTTATAAAACACCCTTGCATGAATTGCAGGGGTGTTTTATAATATAGGCACGTATCGTTGGGCGGATGCGAGATACAGCCCTTATGTTGGTAACTGACAAAAAGTTACAGATTGAACATTTGACGCTTATTAAGATTAATTCATAAATAATTATGATTTCTCGTTTCCGACCCGCCAGTGATGGTCGTGCTGTAAATATTGTCTACGGAGCGAAAGCTGCCTCTACAGTAATTACCGCAGATTCTCTCTTAGCCCGAAATGCTGCTGGACTACTTATTCCTGCTGTTAATGCTTCGACAAACATTGCTGGAGTATCAATGGTTGACGTTGTTGCTACTGATGCAAATTACTCTGCAACAAGCGAAATCCAACTAGACTTCCCGATGGATGGTGATGAATTTATTATGGACGTAGATGATGCTTCTACTGCTGGCTTTGTAGCTGGTGTTAAGCGTGCCATTCTAAATGCAAATACTGTTAAGGCTGCTGTCGATACTGCTGTACCAAACTTTATCGTTGTAAAGAAAGTTATGGTCGCAGACAACCAAGCAATTGTTTCATTAATAGCTAATGCTGATATCGCATAATATGATTAATCCAATCAACGACGGAAACAAATCCGTTAAGGCATTGTCAACAATGAGCTTGCCAGAGCTGTACGACCTCCGTGAACGTCTGTTCATGAAGAAATTAAAGGACAGTGACACAATGAAGGATAGCGCACAGCTATCAAAGATTTTCCGAAACGATCCATTTATGGCTGGTCAAGGACTAATCAAAACCTACACTGAAAAAGACACTCAGACTTACGGTACAGCACAACCAGAAGGTACTACCGGTCAGCTTGTTAAGTTTGGTATTGGACGAACAATGAACTTTACGTTTGTTGATTACGGTAATGCTACAACCCTAACTGCTAAAGCTATTCACTTTAACAAGTATCGTGACTTCACCAACACCATTGACATTCCAATGATGTTGCAAGCTCGCCGAGTGCTAGACGGTACACACCTTATGACTTTTGCGTTCGATGCATCTTACGTAAACATGGATGGTGTAACTGTTGACTTGACTGTTATTGACGGACTTTCTCTTATCAATGCAAGTCACACGACTGCACAGACAGGACAAACCTTCACCAACGTCATCACCGGAAACCCAGTGTTCGGACGTGCAGGACTATTGCTTGCTGAAACAGTTCTACGAAACAACACAATTGATGGTTACGGAGCAATTGGCTCAGTATCACCAAATGTGCTCATTACTTCGACAGACCCAACTATGTTGTACAACGTACAGCAAGTTACAATGTCTAGTACTGAAATCGGACAAAGCAACTCAGCCGTTATCAACGCCCTCCGAAAGTACGAACATATCGCTCTTTCAAAGCTTGATACAGATGCAAAAGGAAGTCGAGTCGCTAGTAAGTCTGATATGTGGTTCCTTGGAGACAAGAATCTTATCGAAGCGGTTTACGCTGAAGGTATGTCTATCTCAAACGGTGCTCCAGTTGAAGATAAACTAAAGGGGTACGCACAAAGTCATGATGTAACCTTCCCGTCATTTGGCGCTTGGATATACAAATTCATTACTCCGTGTGGTATCGTAGGATCAAATCCAGCCTAACCTAACCTGGTAATTTAGAATAAGACACCTCGACTAAATGGTCGAGGTGTTTTATAATATACGTATGAAAACTGTATCCTCAATCTTTAACGCAGCAATGGTTCCGTTCTCTGGAGCAAAAATTAAATCTATTCGGTCCCCACAAGCAATCGTTAGCGGAGCGATGGATGCAGTTGTGTCTCAAGTTACTTTGGTAGAAAGCCGTAGCGTTATACCGCTAATACCAGCTCTTTTCTACGGAGATAATCTTTATTCTATTCCACAAAATGAAGTCGGGGAAATTATTGATGTTCAACCAATGAAAGGAATTAGTTCTGAGTCATACCCCGGCGAACGTCAGTCAAGTAAAGCTCTTTCTTTTGATAATCATAATATTAATCAGTACATTTCTATTGAGTATCGTGAAGGCGTTCAGTATTTAAATATCCAACACCCGCTTTCAAACGGTATCACAATGACCCTTTCTAACTGTGATTTACTTACAGGCATTACCGCGTCACTTGATGCGAGTAACCTTGCACTTAACAGCATCTACACCAAAGAAAACTCAGCGATTGATTTTGATTTAGGGATTACTGATAACAATGGAAAAATTACTTTCGCCATTGATAGTTTAGACATTTCTGGAATTACTCGTGACGGAACTATCCAAGCGTCAGTATTTATTCCTGAAGGATTGGTCGGCAAGCTAACTAATCTCACTTTAGAACTAGCCAATGAAGTTGGGTTTACTAACAAAGCAATTATGACTGCAACTACCAATGCTTTTGGAGGAGCTTTCTCATACGGATGGCAGCCAGTTCGATTTAACTACCGAAGCAAAGTAGAAAACGGTACATTTGTTGAAACCGCAATCACTCATTTTAGTATTGACTTGGTACATACTCTGACGGCACCAGTAGTCGGTGTAAAAATTGATAGTGTCAAAGCGTACAAAGGAACAGGTTACGAATTACACTTCTACAACCAGAAGCACTTTAAGAGTGTGGCTGGAGTTATGCTTAACGAACCAACGACTCCTGACACCCTGGTTATTGCCAACGAAAAAGCAACCGAGATACTTGTTCAAGAATGTCGTAAGCTAATCGACTTTGAACTACGGGGTGAAGATGGTGGAACTCAGTACACTCTAGCTGAAAGAACGCTTAATGGAATTTTCCCAAACGCTGGACTATACGAAAGATACCGACTTATGTACCCGTCTGAAAGATTACCAGAAATTTCTGACTATTAATTATGGCTGAAAGATTCAAGCTTACAAATAGATACAAAGGGTACGTAAACAAACCAGAGCCAACCAACCTCGATCCTGAATATATGGTTCCTGGTTCTCAGAACGTGATTGTTAATCTTGACGGGAGTATTGGCTCACGTAAGGGGACTTCTTTAGTACCTACTACCGTTTCAGAACTAGATGAAGCGATTACTGCTCGTATTGACTGGAAGACTTCTCGCGGGGATTATTTTACCTTAGTTAGATATGGCACAAAGCTTGATGCTATTTTTAAAGACGACACGGGCTTTCTTACTACAATTAGACTGGCTTCGTCTTTAACTGTTGGGGCATCCGAAGGTTCGTTTGCTGTAGTCTTTGATAAAACCCGAATTATTGACCGTGTGCTGCTGGCTACTGGACTAGCCACCCTCACATCATGGTCAGGAGCCTTGGTAAAAGTTTCTGGCGCTACAGCTAACACAATGACTGTGGCTACTAGTACTTGGGGGGCTAAAGGGTTTGCTCTTACTGGAAATGTAACAGTGGCTGGCGTGGTGTATACATACACTGGTGGTGCAGCTACCGGTACATTGACAGGCGTTACTCCAGACCCCACAGCGACTGTCGGGCTATACGCACACGAAGCAGTTTTAAACCAATCTCTAACAGCCGTGGCATCTCCGTACCAAATTGACTTTCTTGGTGTCTATCGCAACCAAGTTTATTTAGGCAGTAAGATTAGTCGAGTTGTACCGGTTTCTAGTGGTATCAATTATTTGTTATATACAATCCCCGCCACTCGCGCTGCTGGTGATGCTAATGAGTTTCTACTTGATGACAACTCCGCTGGCTTTACTGCTACCAAGCAGTCAATGCTTATGTTCGGGTCAAGTAATACTGTCATGGAAGTGAAATACACCCTCTCTGCCGATCAGACTAAAGAAGCCTTTACTATCGACCACGTTATTAATGGAAACAACCAAGGTTCTCTAGCCCCTAATGCTCGCCTATCTATTGGTGGAAATATTTACTATATCAATCGTGACAAACAAATGGGGGTGATTCAGATTGGCTCAAGCTTGACCCAGACGCTAGACATAAACCCGTCACTATTAGTTGAAAAAGATTTTCAAAGTTTTGATTGGACTGATGCACAAATGCAGCCGTGGGAGAGAAACATTGTGGTAGTTGTTCCAAAAGAGAACATGCTAATGCTTTACAATCTTGACGACAAACTATGGCAAGCTCCACAAATATTTAAAAATATTGACATAGGTAGTGTTTCAGTCGATGACAATAACCGACTAATCGGACATTCGTACTCTAAAAATGTATCTTACGTTTTGTTTGATGTTAATACAAACAATGATGTCGGAGTAGCTTTTTTAAGTAAAGTAATTTTTGCTTATAACGGTTACGGTGAACGAAGTCGCTGTAAAGATTTTGGGATGTATTACCAAGACGGTTATATCTCTCCTGGCGGTGTATTGGTGCGTAAATTATTATACGACTTTGATGGCGCGGGAGGCGAAATAGTCAGATCTTTCAAGGGTAACGAAACAGCTTTTATTCAGTACGTTGAACAAGACTCAGGCTTAGGTGGCGATAACCTCGGTCAATTAGACTTAGGCGGTGGTTCTGTAAATGTATCTGACCCTGAAAGACGTTTTCGGTACATTGACGCAATGGTAGCGAAAGACTTTTATGAAATGCAGGTGTCTTACGAACAGGAAGCATTAGGAGCTTCATGGAGACTCGTGGCACATGGTCCTGATGTTGACCTAAACTCAAATAACAACAATGACATTATTCGAGTTTAATGCGATAATATACATATATGTCAATTAAGTTCATTCAACTTCAAGCTTGTAGTTTAGAATCATTCATCAATAACAGCAGCACAAGTTTTCAAGTCGCTGGATTTCTTTACAATGACGGTATTACTCCAGTTGCTCCGGCTGACATTGGAGATATTTGTTTTGCTACGCTTGAACCACGTACCGAGCGAATGGAATTGATTTCTTTTACGATTGATAGTGTAACTGCGGCTGGTGTAGCCACTTTGACAGTTATTCGCGGACTTTCTCAAAGAGCACCATACGGAACCGGTGGAGCAACTTTTGAACACCAAGCTGGAAGTAAGATGGTTATTTCAAATAATCCAGGGCTGTTAAACGAGCTTGCTCGTAAAGACGGTGATGAAATCATTACTGGAAACTGGACGTTTAACACAGCCCCATCATCCCTGTCTCCAACTCCAGCTACCACGACTTCCCTTGGTAACGTAAAACTAAGCGCACCAGCGTTTACTAATCTAGGAGTGACCACTATAACCATCGCCACCCCAGGCGTTGTCTCTCGGGCTGCTCACGGACTTATCGTTGGTGACTCAGTGCAATTTACAACCACCGGAGCACTACCAACTGGCTTCATTATCGACACGAACTACTTCGTAATCGCCGCAGGACTAACCGCTGGAGAGTTTCGATTATCTTTAACTGTAGGAGGTGCTGCGATCAACACCACCGGCTCACAGTCAGGTATACATACACTATTCCTTACAACTCCAATTGCTTCGTTTATAAATCCAAGTGAAACTCAATTCATCTCTGCCACTACGGGTATGATTTCCATGTACGCGGGTGCCGCAGCCCCAACAGGCTTTCTACTTTGTGATGGTGCCGCCGTATCACGAACCACCTTCGCGGCCTTGTTCGCGGTAGCTGGCACAACTTACGGCGTAGGTGACGGTTCGACCACCTTTAACGTACCAGACTTACGTTCATCTTTCCCAGTCGGACAAGGACAAAAGACTAAAACTTTCACTTTCATAGACGCTAACGTAAACGTGGCAACAGACGTTATTACCGTACCAACTAATGAATATCTATACACAGGACAACAAGTAGCCCTTACCACTTCTGGCGTACTTCCAGCAGGACTTTCAGCTACTAACTACTTTATTATCAGGGTTACTGCTACTACAATAAAACTAGCGACATCAAGGGCAAATGCAGATGATGATGTGGCAGTAAACATTACCGCAGCGGCTGGTGGTGGTACGCACACACTTACACTTACGCTTACTAATAGAGTACTCGGTACTGATGGTGGAGAGGAAAGTCACGCCCTTTCTACAGAAGAGCTTGCGAGTCACACGCATACTGCATTTGATGATAATGTTGGTAGTTCTGGTTCTATACAATATATAGCATCAAGCTCTGCCGCTGGGAGAACTTCTGCTGAAGATTTCATTATTGCAAATGGCGGAGACACCCCCCACAACAACATGCCACCGTTTGTAGTTATTAACTACATTATCAAGACATAATATGCCACCACTAACAGGCCGAGCCTTATCAATCCAAAGAAACAACGAACGCCAAGCACGTAACAGTGAGGGGGCATCTTCTGGTGTTATAATCATATAATAATATGTCAACACGATTAGTAAATGGAGGTCGAATTAGAAACGGAAACTTTGAAGCTTTTAACAAGCAAACAAAGAAATATGACTCACTTGGAACAGACTCTGAGGGCAATAATCTTGGTAAAGTAAATAAAGATGACTTTGGAAAGACCCAGGTAGGAGTTAAAACTAATTATACTGGTAGTAATGAAAATGTTAGAAACTCTGGCATAGTCACCTCTGACTCAGCATCCACCACTGTCAAAAACTCCAGAGACACTTTAAATAATATTGGCTCAGGGACTGGCTCAACAGTAACTCCTCCGTCTGGTGGTAATAGTGTTCAAGACCAGTTGTCTGCTTTATTTAAACAACTATCTACTGCCCGAGGTCAACTAGAAACCGCTAAAGCTTCAGAAAAAATAGCAAAAGACAATTTGGATAATACTGAAATGTCAAACAAGTTAAAAGGGCTTGGTACTTCTGGCGAACAAGATTTAGCTGGTGGTATTAATGCTATCAACGATGTAGTCGGTGGCGGTAAAGCTAATACAGGTGCAGTACAAGACCCTACTTTGCGAGCCATGACTGACGGGGTTATTAATACTGTGCAATTGGCTCAGGCTCAAATGACACGACTAAACGATTTCCGTAACTTGATGAGTGACTACTCGCAGGGGGAAATTGATGATATTTCAGCTACTGCCCTTAGATCAGTCGAGCGACAAGTCAAAGAAAATGACCGGATTACCCGAGCGATGGAATTTGCCGGTATTATTGGTGGACGAGCGCAAATGGCTCCTGTGGTTGAAGGTACACTCATCCATGAAATCATTCAAGATGGACTTGACCGGATTGATGTCATTGAAGACAAAAAGACAACCGCTATAAGAACTGCTCGAAAAGCTGAGTCAGAATTTAATTACAAACTATTTACTGAAGAAGTTGATATTGCTAATCAACTGAATAAAGATATTGAAGACGGAATTTCTAAACTCAAGACCGAGGTTCGTCAGGCTGAAAAAGATGAGCAGGACCGAATGACATTTAGACAAGAACAAGAGAAACGCAACTCGCTTATCTTGGCTGGTGAATTGACTGAAGCTTCTCCGGAGCTTATCCAACAAACCGCTGCTGCCAATGGTATTGATTTAGGTCTACTTATGAAAGCGGTCAACGACGCCAAATTTGAAAAAGCTAATCGTAAATTTACCGGAGAAGACAACGCTCTATCATTATTAGACAAGCAATCAAGTATCAACAAGCGAAACAACGACATGCGTTTGGATAACGCGGGTGATGCTAGAGCTGCTGCGGCGGCTTCATCTGAAAAAGAACAAAAGATTGTCGTACCGGCTGATGTAAGACAGGGTTTCCGTTCGGTTTCCACTTTATCTGAAAGTGAAATAACTACCGTCTGGGCAGACATTCAGGAATTTGGTTTAGACAATGCTGTTCAAAACTATCTTGAGGAAGGTCAAAGTCCAAAACAAATTAAAGCGATTGTAGCCGGACATGAACAAAGTCAGAGAATTGAAAACGATGATAAAGAATTTGTTCCGACTGACACAGAAGTAAGACTGTATAATGTAATTGATGAGGCTGCACTTAAACGACTCAAAAAACAAACAAGAGACAATAAAAATAATTTTATTTCTCCTACCGACAAATTCTTTAAAAATTAATAATCATGCTTAGTTTTGAAGAAGCTCGAAAACAAAGACAGCAAAAGGTTCAGAGCCCTGGAAGCCCTGTTTCTTTTGAGGATGCCCGAGCAAATCGGTCTGAAGAGTCTCGTAATCGTAGGCGTTCTTTTGTAGAAGCATCTCCAGTTTCTACTCCCACCATTAGTACCGACCCTGAATCAAGCGCTGCTAAAGCTTTTGGACGGTCTGCGGCGGTAAACACCCTACCAATGGCAGGAGGTTTAGCTCTTGGTGTTAAAACCGGAGCAGCGGGTTCGGCTTTCGGTCCTGTGGGGGCAGTGGTTGGCTTTATCGGTGGTGGTATCGTTGGTTCTATCATTACCAAAGTGGCGCAAGACAAAGTTCTTGAAGTCACTAAAGGTGATGAGTGGAAACGAAATCTAGACCAATCTATTGCCGAAGACAGACAGAACCATCCGTTTGCTACTCTGGCCGGAGAAGGAGCTCCTGCTCTGATTGCTTTTAGGCCAAGTCCATCTACACTCAAGCAAGCTTTTAACCTCAGTAAAAGGGCATTAACCGACCCTAAAAGCCTCGGCAAACACACCCAAACCCTCGAAGGCAAGGTTGAATTAGATGCGCTTATGAATGTAGGTATTGGCGCAGGAATAGACATCTCACTGGAAACCTATCAGCAAGCTCGTGAGGGTGATTTTAATGCACTACGAATTATCGCCTCGGGTGTAATCGGTGGTTCGCTTTCAAACCCTAACCGCGTTGGTGTAAAGATGGGCTTTAAACCTACTGGTGATGCGGTTATTGAAGAGTACAACAAGTTTGGCTCAAAGACTGAGGCGGCTGACATCATTACCAAAGGTAAAATCCCTATGCTCAACCGTGGGGTAGATAGTGTTGTTCAAGATCGAATGGAACTAGCGTCTATCCTAAAAGGAGAGCGTGAACAAAGTCGTTTTGATAATCCTCGTATTGTGCAAGCGGAACGTATTTCTGGCACGATTGATAAAGACGTTACTGCCGACAGTGACATTAACGTATACCGCCTTGATGGTCGTAGCGGTCCACTACGGGTCGGAGAACGAGTAACCGCCAATCCTTTTATTGCGGACGTGTATGGTGGCCGAGTCAATCCAGAAACCACTCTTAAAGCGGGCGACCTAGTGCGTACCAGCCGGGGTGATTATGTGTACGTACCCAAGGGAGACATTCAGGCTCGTCCTAAACTACCGCCAGTAGCGACTACTATACCAAAGCCTGTACGCAAAAAGATTATCGTCAAAGAAAAGAGTAACGCTAGGGAAGCTCTGCGTATCAAGCAAGAACCGGCACGACTCATTAAAGAGGCTCGTGACAAGGCGCAGGCACAGCAAAAGGCGATTGATGCGCTTGTAGCTAAACAAGAAGCGGCTGCGGTAAAGCAAACTGCTGACCTAGAAACAAAAGTAAAATCCATCCAGTCTGCTGGTGTAGCTAAAGTGCAAGCTGAAGCAGATCGAGTAGCTAGTGAAAAGGTTCGTATTAGTAAGGAAATTGCAGCGGTTACAAAAAAGCTAAGAGAGGATTTAGACGCAGCCAAGCTTGATAACGTAAAGCGCAAAGCAACCAAGACTACACCCCTGCAAAAAGCCAAAGAACAAATTCGTTTCAAAAACCTAAACGCCAGAATTAGGGCTAAGGCGATTGCTGATAAAAAGAAACTAAACGAGAAGATAATTGACAGCACCAAAGACATCGAACGACAAGTAAGAAAAGATGTCATCGAAGCTAAGAATCAAGGTAAATTAGACAAGGCTGAGCAAGCAGTTAAAGACAAGGCGGAGTTTGATACTTTGAAGGTTGAGATGCCTGTTAAGACGAAGACTAATACCAAGAGCGTAACTACTGCTAAAGGAAGTGTTAAATCTGGTATCGAAGCTAAGCAAGCCCCTGTTAAAGTTAAGCCGTCCATTATTGAAACCAAAACCACCCTCATCGGTACCAAGCGTGTCCAAAGCGAGTCTCTTATTAAGAACGCTGTACAAGAAGCCCGAGACACTTCTAATAAAGCACAAGAGCTAGACCAAGACGTTACCTACCAACAAGGTACTACTTTTGTTGAACAGCGAAAGCTATCAGCAGAACTTGTCGCTGAAAGAGGCTTTGAAGAATCAATGCTATTTACTCGACAAGCGACTGATGCTGAGCTAAACAAGCTAGGCATTGCCCGTTCTGCTTTGTATGAAGTATTGTACAAAACAGTCATTAAAGAAGGTCAGTTTGATACATACCGTGACGAGCTTGAGTCACTGGCTCTTTTGGTAGCTGATGAGGTAAGTGAGGCAGCCCAGAAGTCATCTATCCACAGACTAGCAACTCAAAACGACCCGTTCAGACGAGTAGCTAAACTGAAAAAAGATATTTCGGACAAAGAAAAACAAGTCAGTGGCTCGGTGTTCACTAAAGAAGTAGACGAGCTATATGCTAAGATAAAAAATGCAGGAACCGAAGACGACATCAATAAAATTATTAACGATAATCTCTGCTAAGTATGGCTAATAAAGTTTGCATCACCAAAGACCAAGAGGATGGACTAAAAAAGGCAATTGCTGCCGGTGATTTCTCTTTAGCCAAACTGCAAAAAACTGAGTCATCAGCCGAGAGATTGGAGTTGGTACGCAAGCACATCCCTGACGAGGATGTGTCTAAAAAGATTGTGCGTGATATTGAGACTAGACTTAGTTCTAAAAAGGAAGCGATTATTGAAGACTACATTACTCGTACTCTAACGACGGTCCCCGAGGAAACGCGCAAGGGTGTACTCAATAAATTCAAGCGGATGCAAGGGGTACTCGGTGCTAAAGAAGAAAAGGATTTCCTAGAAGAGCTAGTAGCCCACAAGTTCGGTGCGTACCTGACTAAAGAAGAGGCTAATAGTCTGGAGAAACTAACTATGGAGGCGATGGTGTTGCGTGAGAAAATCCCAACCGATGCCACCGAGCTAACCCCCGAGTCTTTGGCTTATGGAGCTAAATTAGTGGAACTAGAAAACGCTGAAGGTTTACTTATAAAAGCAAAAACCACAGTTACTCTTAAAGACATGAGCAAACTCAAGGGACAGGACACTTCTGAACAAGTTGCTAAATGGTCTATATATGTAAAAGACACAACTCTGGAAGCGGCTGGTGCCACTCGTTCCTTCTTGGCTAGTGCCGACCTTTCAGCGGGCTTTCGTCAGCTATGGAAAATCCTTGCCTCGGGAGTAACCGAAAGTGTTCTTTCTGGTTTTACTAAAAACAGAAAGTTGAAAATCTGGGCTAATGCCATGAAGACAAACTTTGAAGCAGCGAGCAAAACTTTTAAATACGGTGATGAAAGAGTGTACGATGCCTTGCGAGCAGAAATCCACGCTCATCCTAACTCATATAACGGGGTTTATGACGCTGCTAAAAACAACTATGGATTAAGAGTTAATGCTGAAGAAGCCTTTCCGTCATCAGTCCCGTCTGAAACTTACGATAAAATGTTCGGCAAAAACGCATCAGCCAACGTATTTAAAATATCAGAAGTAGCCTACAACTCAGCAGTATTGCGAGCGCGTTTTGACTTAGCTAACCTTACAATCGAAACACTTAAAGGAAAAGCTAATATGATGGATAAAGAGGTTGCCAACGCTGCTGGTAATTTCGTAGGAGCATTTACTGGACGAGCTAGTTTAGGAGATTGGGAAAATACCGCAACCGATCTTAACAAAATATTCTTTGCTCCCCGATTTGCTGTTTCTCAGTTTACTCCTTACTACGAAATGGCTTTAGGAATAACAACCAGAGCTAATAATCCAGCGGCACGACTAGCTGCAAAAGATAACTTTAATTTTCTGGTAGGAACAGCAGCAATTCTTGTGGCTGTAGAGTCTGCTCGGGCACTGTTACCAAACGAAGACGAAGCTGATTATGTCTCAATTCTCGACTTCCGCAGTAACCAGTTTGGTAAAGTAACCGTTCCTGGAAGTAATATCGCCCTAGACATGACAGGGGGAAACAGGTCGGTTGTAGGATTACTTGGAAAAATGTTTTCCGACAAATACTACGATGCCAGACTTGGTACTTGGAGAGAAAAAGGCTTTTTCCAAACAGTTGAAGGTAAACCTATTTACGACTTTATAACAAGTAAGTTTGCTCCGATTCCATCATTGACCCGAGACTTGCTCAAGGGGGAACATTTTGGTGGTCAGGAAATTAGCGCAGGGAGTATCGCGTCAAAACTATTCCTTCCGATTACTGTTGGAAACGTACTCACCGAAGGTTCCACAAAAGAAGACATGACTTCCGCATCAGTAGTTCTTTTGTCTGAAGGACTTGGTTTCGGTGCATCTGACTTCAGATTTAAGCCACAGGGCGATGAATGGTCATCATTGTTAAATACTGATTCAAAGACCTACTGGAAAGCCGTAGATGAGCTGTGGGTTAGTGTGTACGACAAATCTAAGGCGTTACGCACTGACGTTGAGTTTCAGGCGCTACCTCGCTCAGAACAGGCTAAAAAGCTAGAAAAGATGTATAAGCGTGAGCTTGATAAGGTTATTGGTCAGGATAAGTACGAGGCGGTCTACGCCGAAAAGTTAAAGGAGGTCGAGGCTGAAAAAGAGGTAAGTATTCTCGACAAGTAGACTGGAAAAAAGTCCAAAAATGTTGTATCATTAGATTATTAATTTAATATTTAAATATGAAACGAATCGTCAAATCAAAAGTATTGCTCAACGCCGTAGCTGCTGTGACACTAAGTCCATCAGACTTAATTGAGGACTACCGCCACGCTGTTCTGGATGTTATTTTGACTGGATTTACTGGGACTATTAAAGTGAAAGTATCTAACCAGGATGGAGAACCAAACTTTGCTGGTGCGGTTACACCGACAAACCTTTGGTCATACATGGACCTGGTGGGGCGTGACGATGGTGGAAGCACGATTACCGGTACTACTGGTATTGTGACAACTACTGTTACTGCTGTTCGTTCATATGCTGTAAACTCTGATGCAGTACGATGGATTGCGGTTGATGTCGAAGCTCATTCTGCCGGGTCTGTCTCAGCGTTACTCAGTGGTGCAACTAACGACTAAATAGTATGGAATCAGAACTTAGAAAAAAGCAACTAGATGGTCAAATCAGTTCTAGTATTGCTGAAGCATCACGACTTACAGAGTCGATTAAGACTTTAGAGAGCACCCTAACAGCCCGCAAGTTGGAAGTTGAGAAAGAAATTTCTGAACTAGAGAAAAGTGTCGCCAACAAAAAGGGTGAAGTTATTTCTATTGAAAATATTACTGCTGCCAAAGCGCTTGAGATGGGTAAGGTTCAAGATAAAGTAAACGAAAAGAAAGCCGAGTATGACATCGAGTCTGGTTTAGTGATTGAAAAAATAAACAAAAAAGAAGCCGTTGATTTGGAAATTGAAAAGGCCACCGAAGCTTTACAACGAGTTCGAGAGCGAAACTTTTTAGAAGAAGATGAAAAGCTGTCTGAGCTGCAAACTCAAAAAGAATCTCTTACTACTACTATTGCTGAAAAGAAAGAAGAGCTTGTTATTGCGGAACGTAATCTAGCAAAGATTAATTTCGTCACAGAAACGGCTGAGAAAGCGGCTGAAGCTGTCGGTATTCGTAATAGCGAACTAGAAAAGACCGAGAAAGATTTACGAAATAAAATTACTGCTTGCAAAATTAGTGTTGAAGCTTTAGAGATTGCCGAACTAGAACTTACTGCCCGGGTCAAAGAGGCTAAGGTTAAAGTTGAGTCTGACGAAGCAAGACAAGTAGTCGCTGAAGAAAAAAGAGTAGTGGCTGAAGCTGAACTAGAAGTAGCCCAGAAGACACTTCTTAGTAACATTGCTCGATTTGACACAATGGAAGAACAGCTTAACTCACGAGCAGGTAGACTGAAAACAGCTTACGACAAAGCAGGAATCCCATGGCCTAATCTTTAATATATATGGCTCGAACCGAAGGGCTGTGGAAAAAACCAGGATCGTACATCTCACCCACTGAGGATGTACCTATTGTTCTTGAGAACGATTACTTAAACTTCGGGGGATTAATCTCCGGAGATATTGGGTATGGTATCAGAAACGAAGGAGGAGTCATCCAAATTAAAAACTTTAACGGTACATGGACTAATGCTTTAGGTGGTGGAGGTGGACACACGATAGAAGACGAAGGGACACCACTTACTCAAAGAACTAAACTTAATTTTGTCGGTGTTGGTGTGACTGTTACTGATGATGCTGGTGATGATGCAACTGTCGTAACTATTCCTACAGGTGGTGCAGTAGATTCAGTCAACACTCGAACAGGTGCGGTTACTGGTCTAGCAGAAAACTCTGACTTAGTGGCACACGTTGACAATGTAGACAACCCCCACTCAGTTACTAAAGCACAGGTAGGTCTATCGAATGTACCAAACACTGACTTTACTGCGGCGGTTGATGCTAACACAGATAAGATTTCCTTTGACTCTACTTCTAGTACCC
>Ga0136588_1000198_pt1 | contig 22644 bp, 35 predicted proteins | sample AntRauMFilla1564_FD_104782 | JGI IMG/M metagenome (GOLD analysis project Ga0136588, IMG submission 104782) | Saline lake microbial communities from Rauer Islands, Antarctica - Metagenome Filla 1 #564 | ecosystem: Environmental > Aquatic > Non-marine Saline and Alkaline > Saline | place... | reverse complement strand
TCTTTGTTTTCTTTAAGAAGTGTGAAAAGGTCAATATCATTCAAGCATGAAAATCTGCGAGAAGCTATGATTCCAATTATTTGTGGAGAAGTAACCCTTATCGTGTAGAATCTACTCATTTCCCTATCAAAAAGTCCACTTCGTACATACTGTACTTCAAGATCGTAGTTCAATATAATCATAATATCTCCTTTTTATTCTAAAATCTAATGGAGCTAAATCTCGGATTCGAACCGAGGACCTGATGCTTACAAGGCAACTGCTCTGACCAGCTGAGCTAATCTAGCATGGAGGGAGTAGGAGGATTTGAACCTCCAACAAATTGCTTAACAGGCAATCGCTCTAAACCTAGCTGAGCTATACTCCCAAATAAGCAGTTTATAGTCAATGCTTAGGACAAAATCAATTCTTTTTTAACTTATAATTAATTATACCATAGATTCAGTATAATGTCAAACCCTATCCCAATTGAACTGCTTCGTATCTCACACCTTCAATTGCCTTTAACACAACATCCATTGCGCTTCCAAGGTCTCCAAAGATGTTCGAGAACATTTGAGGAGAGAATCCACTCACAAGCGCAACGCCTTGCTTACTAAAAGTTGGAGCAGTTTGATCTGTTGCATTTAAGTTCCAAAATACGATCTGTGGGAAATCAAATCCAGCTACAAGAAATTTCTTCTTGAAGGTTTCTAGTAATCCACCATCTTGAGCATTTTGAACACATCTGTCGAACTGCATGTCACTTAAAATAATAATTTTTGATGGCATTTCAGATTGAGCAAGGTTATTGTTAAGACCAGTATCTAAAACAAGTTGTAAAGCTTTGTTAATGTCTGTTGTCATACCCCAGTCATGAAAGTTTAAGTTTCTAACCTTTTCATAAAGAGAGTCGCCGCTTAGAACTTGGTAAGAGGGACTAGAGGAGAAATTCATCCAAATGTCTTTAAACTTTCCTACGTTTCTCTCTGCGGCATAGATTGACAGAGCAATTGCTACGTCCATTGGAACTCCACTCATTGAGCCACTTAGGTCTGCAATTGGAAGTATGTTTTCTTGGTTTCCTTTGAAGTAGTCTGGCAAAGCCTTCCATTGCGCCTCGAACAAGGCTACTTGCTGACTTGCTAAGTTTACCTTTGATATTTGATAGTTCGGTCTAAGGTTCATAATTTTACTCACAATCTCGTGAGGATATAGAGTTTTTGCATTTACTTTAACATCTTTAAACTGTGGCGCTCTTTCTTCCGCTGGCTTAGATAATGCTTCTAAATAAGCGTCGTATCTATCTGCGTCGTGAGTGTAAAATGCCTTTCTATATTTCATAGCCGCATTTGAAGGTATGTTAGAGTAGTCAATTGAAGCATAGTCACCTTTGGAAATTTTTGTTTCAACTATGTTAATTTTCGCTCTTAATTTAACCAACATCAAACGGTATTCTTTTTTTGACAATCCCAAAGAGCTTGCAAGAGAAACTGCAATTTTTCTACTTTTTGAAGAAGATGTGTTTTCAGATTTCATCCACTTTGCAAGCAAAGATGGAAACTCGTCAGCCCAGTCTTTTTCAAGTTGGTCAGCGATCAAAGCTACAACATCTTTTTTTAACGTTGTATCAAGCAAACAGAAAAGGTCGTCCCATCTTCCGTATTCCGAGAACAACGGTAAATTTTTTCTAACTGTGGCAGGATCGTACTTTGCCAAGTCAGAAATAATGTCTCTAAATAACTCACGCTCTCCCTGACCTTCTCTAATATCTCTAAAGTAGAATAACAACCTAAGAGAAATTAACTTATCTTCGGCATATGCCTTTGAAAAAGCAATTCTTTTTTCTTTAGCTGACCAGTTTCTCATGGCTGCTGCTTGGAAAAAGAAATCAACAATAGGAGTTCCGCTAGTTGAGAATGCAATGTTGCCATTCTGAGTTTCTGTAATTTTAGGCGCAAAAAAATCTGTCTTTACTGCGTCAGCAAAAGAACCTACATTCGTAGCGGGAGTTTGTTTTTGAACATTTATATGGATTCCTAAATCTCTTTTAATTGAATTCAACATTTTTTACTCTCCTTTTGTCTTTTCTCAAGACTAAATATACTAGACACCTAATTTGCCATTAAGTAGGGTTGCTGTAAGTGTCTATAGGTTTAGGTTATGTATCTTGAGCCGTTTATTGTCATGCTCAGGACGCAATTACACTTTTTCAAAAGGGGTCAGGGGGTAAGCTAGGCGCAACCTCTTTTGGAACTTTTGTAATCATTCTTCAAGAATAGACAAAGTCTATTATTTTTTTGTTTTGCTGAATGCGCCTTATGTAACTAGATGCGGTATCTCTAAATCCAAATTTTAGCGGCTGTTAACCAGTAGAGTTGCTGTTCGCATCTAAAATAACTTTTTTTTACCTTATAAGTAATTATAACACAATTTTAATATTTTGTCAAGACTTTGGAAAGGAAAGGAGGTGGGATTCGAACCCACAACATCGAGATTAAAAGTCTAATTAGATTCGCTGTGAGTATCAAAGAACTAGATACATATACGCGCTCTACCAGTTGAGCTACTCCTTCAAAAAATTGCCTTCTTAAAGTAGATTTTTTCTAGGCACGTCTACTTTAAAAGGGACTTTCGCTTGTGTTCAAGTAGGAGAAAACCTAAGTTTTCTATATCATTTGATGTTGACCTGCTGAACGTGCCTTGCGTCTTATTTTTAAGTGTAGGCGTCAAACACTGGTCCAAATTCAAGCGTTGCTTAGGAATCGTTCCCGTAGACTATTATCTCCACAAAAGTGAGATTCGGTGGTCTACAAGCACACACCCCATGATAGGGGCAATGGTGGACTGAGTAGGAGTTGAACCTACAGGGAAATTAATCGGGTGGGTTACAGCCACTTGAGCCTACCAATGCTCAATCAATCCAAAATGGTGAAGCGTACGGGATTCGAACCCGTGAGTGCTGCCGTGAAAGGGCAGTGTGTTAACCATTTTCACCAACGCTCCATGGGTGCAGGTACCAGAATTGAACTGGTCTTAAGCGAGGGTATGAACCTCGTGAAACGCCTTGCCTCCCACCTGCAATAAAAAAGTGTTAAAATTCCAACAAGTGTGGGATTCGAACCCACGATTAGGTGATCAGTGCTATGCCTTACCCCTTGGCTAACCTGCTCCCTTTTAACACTTCAGGGTTGTAAACCCAATTTAAAATCTCACGTTGCAAAAAAGCCTTCCTTATACCTTACTTTACCCAATTCGTCAAAAGGGGGATATAAAAAAACAATTTTCTTCTGCAGAGGTAATGTAGCCTGCAGCACTTGCATTATTGTCCCGTATTTGATCAATAATGTCCCTCGGCAAAGTTTTCTCCAATGCATACGTCAAGCGGAGTCCATCTTTTGTGAGATTTTAAATTCAATTTACAACTAATTTTGAACTATAATTAATTATAACACAAATTCTAAACTTTGTCAAACATTTGATAAAATATTTTACATTGGGAGTATGCGCATACCCCCAACGGATAGTTAAGCTATCAAACTAACAATATTTAACGTGGGTTGTCAAACACGGATGCTCGGATACACGCCACCAACAAGTTTGGTGGAACTCTATAGGTAACTCCTATAGCAGCAATGGACTGCCTCCATCAAGCGCAGTTACGTTGCCCACGACCGCATTTAATCCTGCGGTAGGGATTGTCCGCTTCACAGACTTAGCTTTGACTTTGACTCTCGCAAAGCTTAAGAGAGGGAATTATTGGTGAGAGGTTGGAACATACTACAGCTAGCGATGTAATGTAATGTTTTATGCCACAAACCAACCAATTCCTTTTGAGAGAAGAAGAATCACGCTTCCCTTACTCGCTAAGACGAGTTAACATATTGCAAGAGCAACCTAATTCCAGTTAGGGTGGACTCACTCAGCAGGGGATTTAGTTTTCGGAAAACTGGAATGACAATGTAGTAGCCATGCCTACGCTTTTCAGCAGGGACTCGAACCCCCTTATCTTTTCCAAATTTAATCTCGATTCACGTTCTTCTCTCAAAAAGAATTGGGTAGGGTAACTACCCATTATTTTCTTTTACCTTATAATTAATTATACCACAGATTACCAAGTTTGTCAACCAACAACTCTTGTAATTTCGATAGCTTCAAGAACTCCAGTGTATCCACCAAGCATTTTCTTCGCACAAGCTACCGAAATAGCCTTTTCTAAGTCATGCTCGTCGAAGCCATCAAGCTGAACAACAACTTTATCACCATCAGAGAAAAACACGATTGTGGCTTCTTTATTAATCATGACATCAACTATTTTCACCTGAGCTTCTAAAATTTCAGTTAGTCCGTCTACGATTCTAGTAGCTTCCTTTTGGAAAGCGTCTATCTTTTGAAGATCTTCTCTTGAGATGGTTTCTCCAGCTATTTCGTATTGGTCAATCTGCTCCACAGAAGGCGCTCTAAAAGGTGTGTATACCAATACCGTCCCCTTTGTAAGAACTTGTCCTATAAAGGTTTCTCCTTTCGGCGTTTTTAAATCTCTTATTTGAGACGCTTGTTTCGTTTTTAATACCAAATACTTCTCCATAAATTCCTCCTTAATTAACCTTATAATTAATTATACCATAGATTTTATTCTTTGTCAACAACTTCAGCTTCAACTTCAGCTTCCACCTTTGATTTTGATTTCCCTTTTTCATATACTTTAATTGGAGCTTTTTTGGAATTCTTTAGCAAGAAGGCGTCAGCTTCTTTTCCGGTTAATCCTTTTGTAAAAATTTTTTCTGCTTTGGATTTTGCTAAAGATTCTTTTGTTACGGTGTTCTTACCTGCTCTCTTTGCTTCGTGCATTGCTTTTCTTTCTTCCGATGTTAAGAGCGCAGATAATCTTGCGGTTGCAGTGCCAATTGTTTCGTTCATGTAAGCCTCCATTAGTTGATTATTTGGGTTATCTTAAAGCCTTTTCTTTTGAGAATTTAATCTCTCTAGCTTTTTTATTTAACATGTTCTTAAACTTTCTTGCTTTTGTGAGTTCTCCAATTTTCCAGTGGTAATCTATACCGTAAGACGTTTTTGAAGTAACAGCTCCTGCCTTCTTTAAGAGGTCAACATATTCTTCCTCCAAAAGATTTAAAACTCTTGACTCTGGATCGATTGCCCCATAACCAAGAAGGTCTATGAATTGCAATCTTATATTCCCACAAGCTGTCGTAAATTCTTTTAATTGAATAGCCATTTATTTCCTCCCTTAACCTTATAATTAATTATACCATAGTTTAAAAGCTTTGTCAAATATTAATAAAGCTTAAAATCGGAATTTATTCCCATTCCATAATCTAAGATTTTTAAGGAACCCTCACTAAAACAAACATTACTCATGGAATAATCCTCTGATATTTCAAAGAATACTCTTCTTAAAAAGAGATAAAAGTCTTGATAAGTGTCGGTTAAGTTTCGTACTTCAGCTTCATCTTCCAACTCGTCCATTAGATCGTCCATTAGATCTTCTATTGTTTCTACTCTTTTCATTACAACTATTGGAAGATTATTGAAAAAGAAAAAATCTTCAATAGGCAACAAAACCTTTTTCTCTAACTCTGTGGAACTTATCCAAGTCAAATACTCTGAAACTGATTGATTAATCCCATTTCCAAAAACACAACTAAATGAGGTTCTATCATTCTTTTTTAGATATTTTCTTATCTCTTCTAAATTTTCTCGCTCTACCAAATCCAAGATAATGGAATCCTTATTTATCTTGTCTTCAAATCGTAATACTGATGTTAACATACCGTACTCTTCTGCGTCGTACCTTGTCTCATGCACTTCTAGCGGATATTTTATAGCGAAGGTTTCTTTGCCAAAAACTATTCTTGAGCTTCCTTCTCCCAAAATATAATTATCAAGTTCATTTAATTCTTCGATTATCTTACTTCTATTGTACATAAAAACCTCCTTCGCTATAAATTAATTATACCACATTTCACAAGACTTGTCAAGAAGAAAACCTTTTAAAAAAAAGATTAAGTCCATACCCAATAATACAAAATAGGGCGACAAACCAGGTTAATGCGGAATAGTTTCCCGTAAAAAGTTGCCATAGTAAGAAAATCGTATAAAGTGATGTAGCAATCTTTACGTTACTATTCATATGTCCTACCTTTCTCAAGTGAAATATTTTTTTATTTCTTATGTCTATATAATAATTATACCATAATTCAGATGTTTTGTCAAATAAAAAAGACTAGATTTCTCTAGTCAAGTTTTTAGTGTCCTGAACTGCCAAAAGAACCTTCACCTCGATTTGAGGACGCAAGATCTTCTGTTGACTCAACAATCTCTGGCTTTTCAATTTTAAGAAAACATACCTGCGCAATAGCTTTTTCTTGAGGGTAGAAATATGCCAAAATGGAGGTTGAGTCTTCGTTTCGCACTGTCAGTTTTTGCTCCTCAATCTTAAACTCAACTTCGCCCGATCTACCCAGTCGGTAAGCATTTAGAATACTTTGCTTGTGAGAGTCATAAAGCACCGAGTCAACTTCTCCCTCAAGGAAGAAGATTGAGGCATCCGCATTTCCATTTGAAAGAATAACTTTCCATTCCCCTCGATAGTTCGAATCAACGACTCCTGCTCGAACCTGGAGATTGATTACTCCCGTACTACCTCTTTCCCATACTCGACCAACGAGATCTTTGGAAAACTCGGTTTTGATTCCTGTCTCTACCATGAGAGTGTCCCCAGGAAGAAGCATTGTAATAGGGTTGGGGAATATTCCCCAAATATCATACCCAGCATCTTCTGGACTCGCTGTTTTAAAAAGTTTTGCCTTGTCGTTTGTTTTTTGCATTTTCAACATTATTTCCTCCTAGTGTAATCCCTTTGATATTCGCGTTTCTAACATTAGTTTTTCAATTAAATCTTTTGAGGCTAAAACCAATTCAAAGAGAATTTCTCTAACCCACTTATCGCTAAAACCAAACTTATCAAAATTGTCAATTTCTAAATAAAAATCTTCTGATGGGTCTCTGTTCTTTAGAATTCGTAGAAAGAGATCTCCAATTGCAGATAAATGTTTAATTGTTAGTATTGTATTGTTCTCAAAATAGTTTGTTGATTCTTTCATTTTCAAGATAATTGATTCAGTTCGATAGAAAAAAGCTTCCATTTCTTCGGGTGGAGCTTCATCCTCAAATAGAGATAGAAAATCTTCTGTGATTTCTCTCCAGTCGTTTTCAAGACTTGCTTTTTCATTAGCATCTTCTTCCAAAAAATCTAAAAAAATACTAATAACTAGCCCAAAAGCAATCTGTCGAGAATTCTTTTCGATTACGTTTTCTATGATATCATCAATACTACTGCGTCTGCTATTTTCAAGTTTTTTCACTATTTAGTCTCCTTATAAAGTTTTCTGATTCAAATTCAATAGACTCTCTCACCTCTTTAGAGATAAGAAAAGCCAGTTCCTCTTTTGTAGCTTTTTCATTTTCTTTTAATATTGTTAAAACCTCAATATAATAATCTACCACCATGCCTCCTCCTTTAGTACCTTAATCGCTTAACATGGCTATAAAAAGCTTCTTCTCCTTCAACAAGCAAACATAACAAAGAGCGTTCAACTAAAACCCTTGTTAAACCATGAAAGAGAATCTTTGATTCATGATTTTGATAGTATTCATAAGCGCTTCTTGGAGTCCATTTTTCTTTGTTATATGCTTTTCCCGCACCGATCCAGTCACACAGCATTTCCTTTACATCTTTAATTGGCATTTTCATGCAGTAGACTTTTCCATCTTGAAAGTCTGTCCAATGTTCCCAATGATGAGTATTTCTTCCCTTGTGGTTTGCCCAAGCCTCGGAATAACCAAATCTTTCCTTTTGAATTGAAATTGGACTTTTTGTACCATTGAAGAATTTTGCACTCGAAGCGAACTCCTTAGGGGAATATTTGCTAAGATCGTGAGTGATTCCCCTTAGAGGTATGCCTACTTTGGTGCAAGCTTTGAGTACATGGATTTTATGTGTTGTGATTGTTTTGAAATGTCCGATATATGGATTCATTTTCCCTCCTATTTATTCATTACTGCAAATATGACTATGATGAGCAGTATTTCCACGAAAAGAAAAGAAAACCATATTGGGGAAAGAACCCAAACCCAAGACCAATTTATAACTCCTGTTAGCTTTAAAACGATAAATACAATCGTCAAAAACCCAGGAAATCCAATTCCACCACTTGATATGTTATTACTATTTTTACTCATATTTTCCTCCTAAATTCCAAATTCCTCGGTTACTATCTGATAAACTTTTTCAAATCTCTCTTGATAGTTTCCACCAACTTCAATAATCTTGCTATCTTTTTTTCTTTTGTATAAATTAACAAGGTAGTCATGATTGGTTTCTCTTCTTTGTTGGTCGCTTATCCAGCGAAAACCGTCATCAACCCAGTCTACATCAGGTTTCATTGCTATGATTAGGTCATACTCTTGTCGCTTCGCAAATTCTTCTAAGAACTCACTTTTCTTTCCTAGGTACTGTACGCAGTAGAAATTTGTTATTAATGCGTCAGTATCAAAGAAAACCACTTTGTTTGCAGTTTGGAGAGCTTTTAAATCTTGCTCTTGTTGCAACCAGCCAATTCGATCAAAGTCCTCAACTGAGAAACCATCTTCTCTGCCACCTAAATATTTGGTAGAATAGTCTTTTCCAAACTCTTCACTCCAAGCAGTGTAGAATGTCTTAGCAAGTGCCTTTACAAGCGTACTCTTGCCGCAGCTTTCAGTACCTGTAATTAAAACTTTCTTTGCAAAAAATGGTCTAGTCGAGCCTGCAAGCATATTCCAGTGCGCAAGTGGATTTTCTCTAATTGCTGTTCCACTTGTGTTGAAAATGCTTCTGTCAACGTCAAAAGTCTCGTAAGCGATGTGCGGCATATATTTGTCGTGATTTTCTCGATAAGACTCTTCATTTCCGAAAGTGACATCTAGAGTTTCGGGAACGACTGATTGTAAAGCCGCAGCCCATTGCTCCCACCCATTTGGAAATCGTGGAATATTAAAACTAGACTCATCAAGTCCAACTACTTTTATGTGTGGCATATTTTGAAACTCTTGCGCAACCCATTTAACTCTTTCTTTTAAAGCCATGTACTTTGTGTTTTTTGTTAGCTCAAGAACTTCTTCTTCGTTGTGACAAACAACAACGTAAAGTGTTTTACACTTAGTTGCCGCAGTTAAGATTGCATGGATGTGACCTCTGTGCAAAGGTAAAAACTTTCCTGGCACTGCTCCAACGTTATACATTAAATCTCCTCCACTTCTATTCTATCGGTTACATAGGTGCTAAGAGCAATTACAGAATCCATTGCTTTTATCATTTCAACGCCTTCGCTTGCCTGTCCTTTGTAGATTATTTCTTTTCCTTCGGAAATTCCTAGTGAAAATAGTCGGTGCTTTAGTCTCTCATCCTCGATATCTACCTTTATAATTCTGTATGATTTATTCTTTTCCATTTGTTTTCCCCTTTCTTTACCTTATAATTAATTATACCATAGATTTACCTCTTTGTCAAGCATCAAAAAAAACTAGAGAAGTTAATCTCTAGTTTATCGCTTTTCTCCAGTTGATAAAGCCTGCTGCGCTATTTAGTAAATAAATACTCCACATAATAAGCATAGCTATTGCATTTGTATTGCTAGGGTCTTGTACTAATACAATACTCCACATTGCAATTGAGGCTACATTAATTAGAAGCCACAAAAACCACTGAGCGGCGTAACGCTTAACCATAAGCCACATTGCAATGACACTCAACACGGTACTCATTGAATCAAAGAAATACAGTCCCACAGACTCATAAATCGGAAAAGTTACTGGTAAATTTAAACTATTCAAAGCTGGAGCAATATAGTTTTGCAATGCTACACCATAGAGAAAAATAGCTGTTGCTGAGAATAATATAAGATTTATATACCCATTCAAACCAAAGTCCTTAGCTTTTACGGTTGCGCCCGATTCAATATTCTTAGACCACATTTTATATCCAACAAACTGCATTGGTAGAAAGTAAAGCGCATTCAACATAAAATCGCCACCTAAGCCATATGTCCAAGCTAGATAAGCATAACCAATAACATTGTATGTTCCCCAAAGATAGTTCCATTGAGAACGCTTGTTAACCAATATAACACCCAAGATACCTGTTAAGGTAACACTTAATCCAAAAAGAGTATCTCCCCACAACAGAGTAAGGGCAATACTACCAAGTATAGCCAACATTCCTAAAAATTTTTCAAACTTAGACCATCCTCGAAACTGCCCAACAAACGATTTCGCTAACTTTTCCATAGACCCTCCTTTTATCCTATTCTTCCAATTCTCGGCAAGATTCACATACACCATCATCAGCTTCCCACGCTTCATTCCACCACCCGCATTGGTCACAACAGAAGGCAAATTCATCAAGGTTTTTATAGATTAAATCTTCTCCCAATAGGCTTTCGAGATATTCAAGGTTTACTCCGTAGTCTGCTAATATTTCATCAAAGTTCGAGCAGGTTCCAAGTAACGCTTGTTCAACTATTGTGTTTAGAATCGCAAGTCTTTCCTCTTTTGAAGCATAGAGTAAATAGCTTTCCATTTTATTTGTTACCTTTAGTTCTGAATATATCTCATTAATATCGTTATAAAGTTTCATAAAATCCTCCTTTATCTTTCTATAATTAATTATACCACAGATAAAGGAGTCTGTCAACTAGTCCCATAAATCAAAGAAGAAAAGTTCAAACATCTCAAAAAACTCTGCTTTGGCTTGAGTCTTTTTTTGCTCCCAATCATTATAAAGTTTTTTTCTATCTACATAATTCTGACCTTTGTTACCAACAAAATCAAAGTCTTCGCTATCCACAATCTCAAGAAGATCGATCATTTTTTGAATGTTTCTTTGCCATTCTTCATATGACATTTCATTCGGGTGTCCCATTCCATTTTTAAACTGCTTGAAGATTTCGATGTATCGCTCAACAAAAATTGTATCCAAATTAAAAACCGCAGCATCTTCATATCCATAAATAGCTCTTTGGTATGCTTTTTTTATATCATACAAAAGATAATCAAAGCGATATCTAGGACTTGCTCCTTTTCCATTCTTAAAGGAATCAAATAAAATATTTTTCTTTTTTACTTTATTTCCCAATTAAATCACCCCTCTATCTTTTTAGGATTGCAAAAGCTCTCTAAGTTCCTCAAGGTTTTCTGCCAGCTCATTGTCTAAGTCAAATAATCTTTTTTCTAAGCGGGCTTTTAAGTCTTCTTTTCTTTCTATCCTAAATTCAAGTATAGAAAGTTCCCTTTCGTGAAGTTCCTTTGAGGTGTAGAATTGCTCTTCGTACTCGTCGTATTCAACAACATCCTCTGCCACCTCAACTACTCTGCCCCAACAACTACAATCACAATCACAATTGCAGTAAGACTCTGAACCATCTTCGTCATCATCAAAACATTCGCAGCTATCGTAGCAAGTACAATTTTCCACAGTCAGGGAGTTAGCTTTATTCATCGCCAAATCTTCCGTTTCGTAGTTGCCAAAACCTTTAAAAATTTCGTAGTCGTTTCCATCAATCGTGAACAATCCATATTTTTTCATATTGCCTCCCTTTTACCTTATAATTAATTATACCATAGATTTAATCTACTGTCAAACAAGCTACGCCTTAAAACCAATTGGTCCAACAGTATCTTCACCTTCTGATTCAATCGCCCTCATACCTTTTTTCGCACAGGTTTTACAAACTAATGTAACAACTTCCTGAGGATTTTTCACCGAACCAATCACAGCATAGCCAGTTTCATTCCAACTGTGTTTTCCTTTGCAAATCAACCATTCTAATTGTTCAATTCTTTCCATCATTTTAGTTTTTCTACCATCAAACAACATGTAAACCTCTTTCTATGGATTTAGTTTAATTGCTCTTTCGCAAAGAAAAATAATGCGATTAGCGTAGCCAACATTAACTTGTTCCTTTTCTTCCAGTTGTTCCTGCCCTCTCAGATGGTATTCCATGTCGCTGATGATTGCCTTCAACAACCATTTTTCAAGATTTTCTAAGTTCTGTTCCAATGACTCAATAGTGATATCAATCATGGAAGTGTTTCTTGGGATTGAATATCTTATTGCTGCAGCCAATACTCTGCAATCTACGTTAATCTGCTCACTTCTCATTTGTTTCCTCCTTAATTAACCTTATAATTAATTATACCACAGATTCTGCTCCTTGTCAAGCATAATAAAAAGAGCAGATTTCTCTGCTCCTCTACCTAAAACTTAAATCCGCCGCCCTGAAACATTTGGCTCATCATCATCATTTGCATCATGTCAGACGTGTCGCCACTCCCATCTTTCATCATCATCATCATCATCATTGGATTAGCAAACATGTTTTGAACGCCGTCTTGTCCTGCGCCACCAAAGTTCGCCATAAGGTTAAACACCTTGGCATACATTTTGAATCCCATGATATTTGATTTTGAAACTAATACATCAATGCTATTGTCTGTGAACGAATAAACTTTAGAATCTTCTAGTAATTGGTAAACCTTGCCATCTTGCACAAACATATCGCCCTTAACAAGACCTTGGGTTGGTACGATCATAATCATTTCACTAAAACCGTCCATTACGAAATCCATAACATCCATGGCTTCGTTCTTTTCCGCATCGTAGGTTACAAATGAACCACCTTGCTTCACAGCCAATCCACCGAACATTGACATTGCAAAGTTTGAAGTTGGATAAGCAAAATCTTTTCCGAATTTTGAGAACATTGAATTCATAGTTTTCATATTTTTCTCCTTTTTATTGGTTGGTTGAGTTAGGTTAGTTGTTTCTAGTTGAGATGTGTCTACACCTAAAGTAACGTAGCGCACTGAATCCCCATTGAAATTGATTGGGAATGAGATGTTATTTGTTTCTTGAGAGATTTTTTCAACTAGCTCTAGAGAGTGAACATCGAGCATAGAAATTGAACCCACTTCAATAGCAATTCTACTAAAGAAAAATTCTTTACTCTCGCTTATCTCAAAATCGTCAAAATAAGCAACGGTCTCGTAAATTCTTTCGAATGAAAGTTTTTCGGCAAGCGAAGCTCCAGATTTTGTTCCCTCAAAAATGAGATGTTTCGAAGTGGAAAGAGTCCCCACTCGGAACGCTGTATTGAGAGTCGAGTTATCCATGAAGTAAATCTGTACTGCATTCTCAAATTTTGGATCTCTTTTAAGAAAGCAAACGTGACCCCTTCTTCGGGATTCACGATGATCTTTCTCAATAAGTTCTTGTAATTTTTCTTCGTTATAGTATCTGGTTCCAACAATTGTATATTTATCACCATTCAAAACTCTCCCCTCCTTTGATTGTTATTTAATAAATATTTTCATATTCTAATTTCTCCCGTTTCAATAAATTCTTGAAATAAGTCAAGTAACCCATCAAGATCGTCAACTGAAACTCCCATCGCAAAAGGCTCACTCGAAGTTGGGACGCATAGAGTCGCACCTTGCTCAAACATAGCCATAACTGCCTTTGCTACCAGCTCCGCATCAAATATCTTTTTCATAAGACCTCCCAACCTTCTCTATTTCTGATTCAGCGTCTTTTAAAGCTTCAACGATTGCCTTGTCAGAGTAGCCCTCTGCTCTAAAAAATTGAATTACCATACCAAGCTCTTCCTCAAGAGTTGAAATCGCATCTTGTAGTATGACAACATTGTTTCCCATTGTTGCTTCTATTTTCATTATGTTTTTTTGTTCGATGAACATGTCGTTGCCTGTGAAATGTTGTCCTGTCAATCTTGATCCATCAATCATCATTATTTTGTCCTCCTATTTTCCTCTTAATCTACCTTATAATTAATTATACCATAAATCAAACCAAAAGTCAAATAAACTACTCCTTTAACTCATAAAACTCTGAAAACATAGCCAACACCTTGTGGGATCGAACCAAAACTCTATCCACATGCATGTGACCAAAAGCATGAAATTCTCTAATCTCAATACTTTCTTTTATTGTTCTAATCTGTTTCGCAACAGGGTCTTCGAGTTTTCCAGTGAAAGGGGGCTTGTCAATTGCAAACATTGAGTTTTCATCACAGGTATGAGTTAGTAGATAATCCACTTTAAAGGCAAAAGGCGCAAGAGCTTGGAGCAATTCCTCTATTTTCTCTTCTTTCGTAATTTCTTCAGCCCACCATGTAAGATCTTTGGTTCTAAATGCCTTATCAATTGAAAATGCGCCACCATAGACCGCAAAGGTTTTATGCTCAATCCAATAAACCCTGCCCGTCAAAAGACGAAAGATTCTCTCTCCCACTTGACCAACGAAATTGCCCCACTTCTCAACAATTGGCAGTTCATTAAGCAAATGAAAGTTTTCATGGTTGCCATCAAGGAAAGCTAGAGTTAGGTTAGGTAGATGCTCTCGCATAAAACTTTCCACGCCTTTAACCTGCTCTTCTCTGAAATTCTTATTCCACAATAAACCAAAATCACCCAAAACAATTAAAGTTGCTTCTTGGTCTGCCGAAACAACATATTTAAGATCTTGTAGTCTGTCTATAATTCCTTTGTATCCATGTGTATCGCCAGTTAGATAAATCATAATTTCCTCCTTAATTAACCTTATAATTAATTATACCACAAAAAAGCAGATAAGTCAAGTAACCTATCTGCTTAAATATTATTCCTTGTTTAGTAGAATTATTTCTGCCAGTATCCAAAATAGTAAAATATAAACTACGCCAAGGGGTGGCAAGCGTCCAAAAGCTGTTAAAACTAGGGCAGGTAATAATATAATTCCATAGATTATAATTTTAATATAATTCATCGGTCTACCCTCTACAGTCTGAGCAAATTCTATCCATTAGATCTTCTTGCACAACCAAAAAACCACAAGAATCACATTTTTGAAAAACTGGCATTGGTCGATTGATTAAAGCTTCATTTGCCACTGGTCGATTAATTAAAGCTTCATTTGCCATTCTCTTGTATTCCTCAAGCATTGACTTTAATTTTTCTTGGGTTTGTTTTTCCGCAGTTGAATCGTCTATCTCTTCAACTTCCTCAATCTCTTCTGAGTGTTTAAAATTGTAAACTGGCTTAATAATTTCAACAACCTTGATTGTTTCTTCTAGGTTTGGTAAAATCTCTTCCAAGCTTTTGTATGCCATTGGGCTTTCATCAAGAGTTGAGTGATTAACAGAGGTAGAGTAAACACCTTTCATTGTTTCTTCAAACTCCTCTAAAGAAAAGTTATTTTTAGCTTGAGTTCTGCTAAACAGTCTCCCTGCTCCGTGAGGTGCAGAATAGTTATAATCTTTATTTCCTCTTCCGATGCCAATTATACAACCATCTCTCATATTAATCGGAATTAAAACTTTCTCATACTTCTCAGCTGAGATTGCGCCTTTTCTTAAGATTGTTTCTCCTCTCTCGTTTGTTGAGATATAGTTATGGATAGTATGGAAAGAGTTATTTTCTCCAATATTCAAAAAAGCTAATATTTTATTAACGATTGTATCTCTGTTTAGAATTGCGTATTCTTGGGCAATTTTCATGTCGTTGAGATAATCTTCCATATCTTGCCCAGTTAACCCCATTAAAGCTTTTGGTATGTTTGATTGAGGATAGTTATCTTTTGACTCTTTGATAAAGTTGCTGATTTTTCCTTGCTCTCCTGCCGCCTTCAAGTCAGCAATCCCTTTTTCTATGGAGTTTTCAAGTTCAATAGAGAAAGATTGTCCCTTTTTTTCAGCTAACGCTTGGTAATATTTTGCAACTTGAACTCCAAGATATCTACTTCCAGAGTGTACGATTAAATATTGCTTGTAGCTTTTATCTCTGTCAATTTCAATAAAATGGTTTCCTCCTCCTAAAGTTCCAATTGATCTTAGGACACGATCTTTGTTTATTTTAGCGAGGCATTTTAAATCGTCAAGTCTATCCCACTCGGTTAATTGCGCATTAACATTCTGTCCTGTGGGAATTGCACTTTTGATAAATCGATCAAGCTCTGAAAACTCAATTCTCTTTGACCCCAATTCCGTTGTAACCATACCACAGCCAATATCTACGCCTACTAAATTTGGCACCACATATCCATCAAGTTGAATTGTTGTTCCAATAACACAACCTTTTCCCGCATGATAATCTGGCATTATTTTAATTGATAAGTCTTTAGACCACTCACAATCCAACATTTCTTTAATTTGATCCACAGATACTTTGTCCGCAGTTTGGGAATGAACCGCTGCCACTCCATATTTCCCCTTCAATTCGTACATAAATTAAACCTCCTTATCAGCTTTTTTTCCGTTACATCGCATGCACATAGTTTTGTAGTTTGAAAGGTGATTCGCCCCACCTTTTGATTTTGGCACAACATGGTCTTTCGTAAACAATCTTGGTTTTAATTCGGCATCTAACCCCCAAAGGTTTAGGTGATAGGGTCTATTGCCTGAGCGCTGTAATGCCCAAAAACTAGCTTCAAGTCCACAAACAGGGCAAGAAAGAGAATTATCAAAATCCTTTAGAAAAAGTCTTAGATTATCATCAACCTCAAGTTTGTATCCCTCAAGCTCAAAAGAAACATTGTTAGCAACGTGCCATGCCAACCACTCTGAGGGCAAGTCTCCTCCGCAATAAACTGCTTTTGTTTTATAGCTATTCCACTCTGGACTACCACCCACTACGTCAAGCAATAGTTCCAAATTTTGACTTGTCATTTCTAATGGTTTCATTGTATTCCCTCCTTAATTAACCTTATAATTAATTATACCACAAAATGCCCAATAAGTCAACTACTCTTACTGGGCATTTTTATTTTAATTATCTTAATCTACTTAATAGTGAATATATCTTTTGAAGGAAATTACATTTTTCCTCTTTAATCTCAAAAAGAGAATCTTTATCAAAAGCAAGGGGCAAAACAAGATTTCCATATCCAAACTCAAGATCAAAACCAACACTTCCAATATCTTCAATGTTTCTCTCAATAAATAAGTATGTCTCCTTTGCGCTTGGGTATCTTTTTAGATTTTCAAAGTAAAAAACATACCACTGAGACAATAAACTAAAAACAACAGGAGCGGAAGCAGAAGTGCCATGAAATATAACTCCATTTACAATTTCTCCTGAGTAAGAAACTACCTTAACAAAACCTTTTCCAAAGCTAGAGTAGGGTTGTAGAACTCTTTTTCGATTAATTGCTCCGACTGCACACCAAGATTCTTTTGTTGCTGAGTTATATTCACCCTTTGAACCATCATTTCCAGAAGAGGTAACTAAAAAAGCACTTTTAGAAAGCTTTTTCTCTTTGGAGTAACCCACTCCGGAGTGGCTAAGAGACATGTTTACAATCGGAATATTATTTTCTCTAATAAAATCAAAAGAGTCTTTTCGATTGGGTAATAGATATATTGTAGATTTTGGTAGCATACTTCTTACCACAGCAACGACCAATTCGGAATGGGTATTCTCTGTTAAAGGCATTTCTAGGGGTACTATTGCAGAAGATTTTCCATTATGCTCTAGCTCTATAATTGCAACTTTAATATCTGAAAAATCCTCTTTTGATCTTGTCATTATTTTTACAAAATTCAGCATTTAACCTCCTTAGGAAATTGAATTTAAAGCATTTTTTAATGATGTAAAAAAAGCAGCATAAATATCTTGTCCCGAAGATTTTGGTGAAGGATAAGAAGAAGATATAAAACTACTTAAAACATTCATGTTTGATAAAGCTTCATTAAACATTGTTGCTCTAAATTCTGCAGAGGAAGACGCCCAACTTTGAGGAGAGATGCTAGTTCCCACTTTTTTGTAGTAAGCAAAGTCAAGAATTTTTTGAGCAAAATTGTTCCAGTCTTGGGCGCTTATGTTAAAAGGCTGTCCAGAGATAGCACCACTAAACCCTGTGAAATTAGAAGGTCTATCTTTAAAAGCGAGTCCTTCACAACCTGCTGCGCAACCAACCTTACAACCTCCAGTACAAAGAGTTAAACAATTTGAAAGATTTGCACAACTTAGACAAAGTCCTGTGCAGTTTCCAGCCGAAGCGCAACTTGTACAAGTGGTAAAACAAGTATCTAAACACCCATTCTTACAAGTTGAGTGACACGTATTCAAGCATCCACCTAAACAAAGATTCTTACAGCTATCTAAACATCCTCCTGTACAGGTTCCCTCGCAGTCTCCCAAACATCCACCTTGGCAAGATCCAGTACACGACCCCGAACAACCAACAGAGCAGGCTAGAGCGCAAGCCGTTGTGCAATTTCCAACATCAGAACAGCTATAACAAGTGCTCGCACATCCAGTTCCACAATTTTCCGCGCAATTGTTTGAGCAGTCACCTAGACAGTTTCCAACTCCAGCGCAGCTATAACAGCTACCACCACATCCCGTTCCACAGGTACTTGTACAAGCATTGGTACACCCTCCCATACAGTTTCCTAGTCCAGCGCAAGATAGACAGCTACCAGTACAGCCACCTAAACAACTTCCTGAGCAAGTTCCCATTCCGGAGCAACTAAGACAGGTTGAACCACAGCCAACTCCACAAGAAGCTGCACAAACAGCACTACAGGTTCCATAACAACTGCCACCACATATAACAGTACATGTTGTATTACAACCTCCTGTACATCCTCCCGTACATGTTCCTATACCGGCGCAAGTAGAGCAGGTACTAGCGCAACCCGTTCCACATCCTGCTGCGCAAGCAGTACTACATGACCCAACACAGGAACCTTTACAGTATCCAGTACAGGTATAGGCACATCCACTTACACAGCCAGTCGCACACGCAGTTCCACAACCGCCCGTACAAGTGAACATACAAGTACCACCACAATCTGACATTTATACACCTCCTTAATAGTTAATAATTAACAATTTTTCTCCAATAAGGAAGTCAAAATTCTCAATTTTAATTTTTAAGTGTCCGTTTTTCTTGGCAATATCCAGTATTATTTTTCGTAAATTAGCTCTTCCTTCAATATATTTTTCCACTATGATTTCGGTAGTATGTTCATTGTACACTGTTGAGGAATTAACCAAGTCAAAGGCACTTTTTAAAGCTTCCAGTCTAAAACTTTCAAATTCAATTTGTAAATTTTCTTTTTCAGACAATTTTATTGTAATCTGTCTTATATCAAGAGATAGGGTGTCGTTCATAATCAAGACTCTCTCTTGGTTTTACAGCTATCACAATCACACTGATTCTCTTGGAAGAAAATAACCTTTTTATAAAGATCGTACTTTAGGTTATCTCTAAGCAGAGAGGCATCGTCTTCTCCAATATATTTAACTAAAATCTCAAGCCATAGAATTTTATGCTCTCTTAGGGCTCTTGAATAAAAAAGCATAATAGTTTTTAGCGCGGATTCCGAAATGTTTGGATCGACCTCTGCTTGTTTTAGTAATTCGTAACTAGCTTCTGTTTCAAAAATACTTTCCGCCAATTTAATATGCTCACTTGCCTCAATTTTTACTTGCTTTGTTTTATCAAACATTTAAATCCTCCTTTGTGATAGGTTCAATAGTTTTTCATACTCGTCTGAAGAAATTATTTTCTCAGCCCATTCTTTTGGTAGGTGCATTTCAAATACTTTTAAAATACCAAGTTTATTGTATAACTTATTCCAATAATAAACATTAGCTAGGGATCTGGCTTGATGCATCTCGCAATGAAAGATTGCTCTTTTGTTTGCCGTACCATAAACATCATAGTTGTACGCAGAACACCAAGAACAGCCTTGGTTTACGGGACAAGTCATACATTTTTCAAGAGATTGACTACTTCTCGTTATGACACTTAGTTCAAACAGTCCTTGATGATTTTCTTTGGTTACAAGTCCGTCCCATATATTACCAATTACAAGAGGCTTTCGATCTGGAGTTTGGAGAGAATACTTCATGTATCTCAAGCAAGGATAACATTCCCCATCTGTTCCAATGGCTAACATTTTTCCATCACCGCCACACCAGTTTTGATCATCTTCCTCTGACATAGGTGTTCCAATATTTTCACTGAAAAGTGAGGTGACGTGAGTTTTATACCACTCTTCATCAATAATTCTATCAGCTAACTCACAAAGTTCATTGTAGAGTTTTGTTGATAGAGTTTTATCTTGCCAAACATCTTCAAAAACAACATTCGCAGGGACGTTTTCAATACCCAGTTCAAAAAGATGAATGATTGACTCAACCAAATAGTCTAAATTCTCAGGAGCTAGGGTTACCTTTGTATCAGGGGCATTCTTTTGAGTAACCCAAAGTTTTACCGCATCAACTACAATATCATAACTCCCACTTCCATCATAAAAAACACGACAGGAGTCATGAAGCTCTTTGGTTCCATCAATTGTGATTCCAATGGAAACTCGATTTAGATTCTTTTGAATAAATTTTTGAACTTTTGGCGTTTTATAAAGAATACCATTTGAGGAAATAGAAATCATGTAGTTTTCTCCCCAAGGGTGATTCAACTCCAGGGCTCGAATTTTAAAATAGTCAACCAAATAATCCATAACTTCAATATTCAAGAGTGGTTCTCCTCCAATAAAATCAAGCACTACGGCAGGGAACTCTTCTATTGGCATGTAGCTTCTTGTTTTATTGGTGTCTAGAATAAAGTCGACAGCTTGTTTGGCAACCTCTTTTGTCATTGTTGCAGGACTTTTGTGGTGCTGGTAGCAGTAGGTACAATTTAAATTGCAAGATTCGGTCATAACAAAAGTTATGTTTTTTACAGATGTGTCTGAAATATGCTTTTTTTCATCTTCTATGAAGCTATTATAAGCACTAGAAAACCACTTGTGAAACTGACCTGTGTCTGCTTCCGTAACGTAGAATCCATTTGAGGGTTTCATTAATTCTCCTTTCTGGTTTTCACCATATCTAATTATACCACACTTTTGGAAAAAAGTCAAGTTTTGGGCAATAAAAAAACACTCAATATAATTATTAAGTGTTTTTAAACTATTTATTCACTTCCCAACTTCTCCGCCAACTCTGCCAACTCTTCTATAAGATCTCCCATAACAATATAAATAGCTTCTCTCTGCGCCTTAGGGTTGGCCTCATTAAAAAACTCTTCCTTCGCTATACAAATTTGCAAAACCAAACTCATAAAACGATCTTCATCTTCTGTTAGATTGTATGATGAATACTTATCAAGAAATTCATCATAGTTCCAATCTTCATCCTCAAATGACGAAAGTCCATCAGTCAAAAACTGATTAACCTCTGATTGAGTTGACAGGGTTGGATCAGCCGCAACCACCTCAGTTTGATTTTGTATATTGGTTGTTTCACTTTGTTGATTGAGCATAAGCCAAACTACTCCGCCTACTAAAATACTTGTTAGTACAACTGTTAATATAACAATCAAAATTATTTTTTTATTTTTCATTAGTTTCTCTCCTTTTGTTTTTTAGATTCTTTGTGTGTAGTTGCATTTGCTGATTCGTCTTCTCTGTTTCCTCCCAATTTACATCTCTATGGGTCAAAGACCATACTTTTCCACATGGAACCTTTTTCATGCTGACCTCCTTTTACCATTTAATAATAAATTTCTTGTCTATATATTTCATAAATTCTGTACCAAAGTACAAACCATTGTTTACTCTTACTAGTTGATTTAAGTGTATTTTATATTCTACACCTTCACATATAGCAGTCCTATCTTCGTCCTCTCCTAGCCACTTCATAGCAGTTAAAAAATCAACTTCTTTCTCTTCTTTTCTTTTGGCAATCAATTCCCCATTACGCCATATTTCTTTAGCAGAAAGAGTAGCACATTCAAAGGTTAAGTCCTCTTCAAACTGACTTATTCCTATCCAAAGTTGTTTATTGTCAACAATTTTATCAAACCTCAAATCAACAGTATATTCACAACCCTCATTATCAATCACATAATCCCCACCTTTTAACATTGACTTCGACGGTTCGGGTAATTCTTCAGATACCTCTTCAAACTTAGACAAGCCTAATCTGTTCAACATTTCCAAATTATCATATCTCCTGGTCCTGAAACCACAATCAAACATTACTCTGCCATCTACCACATCATATGTCTCACCAAGCTCCATATAATTACCAAAATTGTTTTCAATACACCTTACTTTTCCATTCCACATAATCAACCCGCCCTCCTAATTACTTTGCATAAAAATCAACAGTGTCTGGTCTGAATAATCGTGTACGTGTACCATCAGAAAATTCTATATCTACATAATGCGCATCACCTTCACCCATTGCACTGTGGTAACGAATAGAATTTACAACAACGCCTCCGCCAATATCTTTTCCAACCCAATATAAATTGAATTCACCGTTTGAAAATTCTTTGTATACTTGTCTTACATTCATGTTTAACCCCTATTCAAATAAAAGTTTAACTTTGGTAATTTCTTTTTTGTAGGCAATTCCATGTTCATTGTCGCCATGAGTTTCTTCCACAGCTAATTCAAATTCTTTTAATGTACCCCAAAAACAACCGCATCTGACAAATATTTTATTGTCTGAAAAAACAAAAGTTGTTGGGTTTTTCCTACTTCCAATTTCACCAGTAGTATGAATTTGTGGCTGAGATTTTATTGATTTTAAACC
>Ga0136588_1000189_pt1 | contig 23049 bp, 17 predicted proteins | sample AntRauMFilla1564_FD_104782 | JGI IMG/M metagenome (GOLD analysis project Ga0136588, IMG submission 104782) | Saline lake microbial communities from Rauer Islands, Antarctica - Metagenome Filla 1 #564 | ecosystem: Environmental > Aquatic > Non-marine Saline and Alkaline > Saline | place... | reverse complement strand
TTCAGCAACAACTTCCACTATCTTAAAAACATCACTTAAAGCAGATGATCATAACGTTTTGTTAGTAACTCACAGTTGGGAGCCACCCACGGGTGAGCTAGAAGACTTCATTGCCAATGCATACAAAAACTGGCCAAAAACTGCGCATATAGTGATAGTGCCAGTGGCTACCAACATGCAGCGCGAACCCCAGCCGCATCATGTGCAGCAGTGGTTACGGTTTGCCAATCGTACTTTGCCAGATTTTGTGTCGGTAAGTCTGCTACCCACAGATGAAGTAAGCTCTACTTTACAGGACACACAGCATGAATAGCGCGCCCAACTTTGCTGTTGTAGGCCATCCCAATAAAGGTAAATCGAGCATTGTGGCCACCTTATCGCAAAACGATGCTATTGCCATTGCACTAGAGCCTGGCACCACGCGCTCAAGCCAGTCTTATCCCTTAAGCGTAGACGGTAAAATACTCTATACATTGGTAGACACCCCAGGCTTTCAACGTCCTAGAAAAGTGCTGGAATGGCTTGAAGCACATAGTGTATCGGCTTCTGACCACAGCGATACGCTTAAAGCCTTTGTAGGGCAGCATAAAGATGACGAGCGTTTTACCGATGAATGCGAATTACTCACGCCCTTAATTGAAGGTGCCGGGATCATTTATGTGGTAGACGGCTCGGTGCCTTACAGCGCGCAGCACGAGGCTGAGATGACCATATTACGCTGGACGGGTCGACCTAGCCTAGCCTTAATCAATACTATAGGCTTTGAAGACTACAGCGATATATGGCAGGCAGCATTAGGCCAATTCTTTCAAGTTGTGCGTAAATTTAACGCAGTGCGAGCACCTTTTGAACAGCACTTAAGCCTGCTGCGAGCCTTCGGCCAGCTTGAGCCTCAGTGGGAAAAGACCTTAGACCAAGCTACGCAATACTTGTCAAAGCAGCGTCAGCAAAGACGCAGTCAGTCAGCCAGTATTGTTGCCAAAGCCTTAAGTGACATGATGTCGTATCAAGAAAAACGCACTTTCGCGCAACATGAAAACGTGGGCAGCGATGCCGACCAAGGTGAATTGGCAGGCAAGCTCAGTAAACGCTGGTATGAACATCAGCGTGAACGCGAACAAAGCTTGCGTAAAAGTATTGAGCATTTATACCAACATCAGCGCATTCGCCGCCAAGAAACCGAACTTAATTGGCACAGTACCCAAGACTTATTTTCCCAAGACAGCCGACAGCACTGGGCCGTAAGCCGGCGTTATTTAGCGTCCGCTGGTTTTGGCGCAGGTGCTATAGGCGGTGCTTCAATAGATGCACTTACCTTTGGTGCATCCCTTGGCACCGGCGCACTTTTAGGGGGCTTTATGGGAGCTGCTGGAAGCTATTACTATGGCGCTAAATTGTTGTCACCGGCGCTAAAAATAGCCTCGTTTGGCAAGGGTCTTACAACCGCCACGTTTGGCCCCGTGCAAGACAGTCAGTTTGCTTACATTGTGCTTGGCAGAGCCGTTGATCACTGGTGGCATATAAGCCATCGTAATCACGCTGGACGAGACTTGCTTGACCTCGTGCCGGGGGATAATCACTGGATTGAGGGCCTTGATAAAGATAGCCGCAGATCTATCCAAAGAACTTTAGATAAAATCCGCAAGCAGCAACCCACAGACGAAAGCCTGCAGCAGCGATTCACAGAAGCCTTGCAAGAATGCCTTGCGGTCTATGAAAAGTGGCAAGCTGATAAAGCCTAAGAACACCGTGGACAAATAAATAATGTCTCTAATAAAAAATTTCACAAGGCGTGCATGCATAGCGCTTGTAAAGATATTTATTACGCGGATATGCCAAGAATGTTAAGCAATTTAGCGAATGCTTTGTCGCTATGTGGTAACGTAGGCGATTACGGTAATCCACAAGTCATTTATTTTTTCATCCGTAGGCTCGTATTTTCAGGAAATTATCTCAACATATGTTCACAAAAGTTGTATTAGAATCATCATTTCACAGTAAAGAATGGCTTAAAGGGCAACGAGTCTTCGAGCAAAATAGCGTCTTAAACGGCGTTGTTGATGGCAGTGTTTTACGAGGTTCAGTTAAAAGTGAATCGCATAAAAGCGAGATATATTTAACCCGTATTGAGTATGACAAAGTCAGCAAACAGGCAAAATCTTACTGCAACTGCTACGTGGGAAGAGGCTGCAAGCACGCCGCGGCGCTAGCGCATTATTACTTGAAAAAAATACATGCTACCACCGCTTCAAACTTCACTATTGATAAGTGGCTAAACACGTTTAGCTCCGAGCCGGCTATTGATTCTGTTAATGTCAAAAGCCTGCTCTATTTTTTACAAACCAACCCGTTTTCGCCACAAGACTATTTGCAGCTTAGTGTAAAAACAGCCGCGCAAAAACTGTCGGGTGGCTGGAGTAAAACGCTCGGCACTGAGCACTTATCGAGTCAACTGATAGACAAAAGCTTTGTGCTTGAAGAAGATGTGCGCATTATTTCCTCCATAACGAGTAACCGAGACTACCGAGACAGCGTCACCACCCATGCCTTATTAGAGCAGTTAGTCAACACAGGCCGCTGCTACTGGTCAGAAAACGCCTATTTAGACCGACCCATCGGCGCCGGAGACACAGTTCAAGCCACATGGCAATGGCACAAGTTGATGAACAATGCGCAAAAATTAGTCTTGCAGCTAGATGAACCGTCGCAAGATATTATTATTGTTAAATCGCAGCCGCTGAGCTATTACCATAAAGAGCTCAATGTTATTGGCATGATACAAACTAACACCGCTAGTGAGTATGAAGCGCGCTTGCTCAACAGTCCGGTGATTGACGAAGAAAAACTCCCTTGGGTATTAAACAAACTTGAAGTTAGCTTAGGCGACACCATTGAAAAGTTGCCCAAGCCCAAACTGAATAAGCAGCTTAGCGTTAGCAAGCCCAACGTACATTTACACCTAAGCACCCCGTTTGAAAACCAGCCAACCAGTACTAATGTCAGCGTAAATTTTGAATATGAGGGTATTTTCGTTAACCCAAATAATCGTGAGGCGATGATTAAAAACCCGCATAACGATGTCACTATTTACCGTAATTTGTTGCTTGAGGAGCGCGTTATTGAACTTCTCAAATCGCATGGCTGCAAGGCCTTGCTCAACAGGCAATACTATGAATATGAAGAACATGCGCCTGCCTTCACCATGTCTTTACAAGGAAGGCAGGTGTGCTTAGCTTTTATTCACAATGAACTGCCAAAAATGCGTAAAAATGGTTGGCAAATTGAGTTTGACAAAAACTTTTACTATAAAGAACTCAGCACCGACAACGTGTTTGACGCTGAAATTATAGAGCAAGACAGCGGTGATTTCTTCTCAATAGGGCTTAACTTAGAAATAAACGGTAAAAAAATACCTGCCTTTCCGATTTTGCAAAGCGCGCTTGAGCAATTGCCTAAAACGGTGTTAACGAATTCAGCGTTTATGAATAAAATGGAAGGGTTTGATCCTGCAGAACCCCTATTTGTAGAGCTTGATGACGGCGAATTTATTGCGCTATCGTATAAAAGTATTCAGCCTTTGCTGCAGCAGTTCATTGAATTATTTATGCCAGGCGCGCTACAGCAAGATGGGTCAATGAAGCTGTCGAAGTTTCAAGGCCACCAGACCTTGAGTTTGTTAGACGACCAAGGCATTATCACTACAGGCGAAAACAAGCTAAGAGAGCTAAGTGCAAAACTACAAAACTTTGAAGAAATTCAAGCGGTGGAGCTTCCAAGTAATCTACACGCAGAGCTAAGAGAATATCAGCACCAAGGCGTGAATTGGCTGCAGTTTTTGCGCGAATATGAGCTGGCAGGGATTTTAGCGGATGACATGGGCTTGGGTAAAACCATCCAAGCACTTGCTCATTTATTGATTGAAAAAGAGCAGGGGCGCTTAACAAGACCTTGCTTAATTGTGGCTCCTACAAGTGTGTTGTACAACTGGGCGAACGAAGTGAAGAAGTTTACCCCCGACTTGTCGTATATCGTTTTACATGGCTCAAAGCGTCAGCAAGATTTTGAAGATTTACAACAGTACGATCTTGTGATCACAAGCTATGCGCTTATTTTGAAAGACATTGAGCTGCATCAGAATACCGATTATTATTACTTAATATTAGATGAAGCACACTACATTAAAAACCCTAGAACCAGTGTGTATCAGGCGGTTTTGACCATACAAGCGCAGCACAAACTGTGTTTGACCGGTACGCCGATGGAGAATCATTTAGGCGAGTTTTGGGCACAGTTTAATTTTTTATTACCAGGATTTTTATCAGGCCACAAACAGTTTACTAAATTATTTAGAACGCCCATTGAAAAACATCAAGATATCGACAGAAAAGTGATGCTTAACCAACGCATCAAGCCTTTTTTACTGCGTCGTACTAAAGAGAAAATTGCCAAAGAACTGCCCGGTAAAACAACCATAGTGCAAATGCTCAGAATCGAAGGCAAACAGGCCGAGTTATATGAAACAGTTCGTTTAGCCATGGACACCCGCCTAAAAGAAATTATTGCCACTAAGGGTCTGCAGCGCAGTCAAATTGAAATTCTGGATGCGTTGCTGAAATTACGCCAAGTGTGCAACCACCCGCAGCTGTTGCCGATGCAAAGCGCTAAGGCCATAAAACAGTCGGCTAAGCTTGAATTCTTAATGGAAACTCTGCCTGAAATGATTGAAGAGGGCCGCAGGGTGCTGGTATTTTCACAATTTACCAGTATGTTAAGTCTTATAGAGGCAGAGCTTATAAAAGAGCGAATTAGTTTTGTTAAGCTCACTGGCGAAACCAGAAATCGTCAAGAACTAGTCGATAAATTTCAACGCGGTGACACCCCAGTTTTCTTAATCAGTTTGCGCGCAGGCGGCGTTGGTCTTAACCTGACGGCGGCCGACACAGTCATTCATTTTGATCCGTGGTGGAACCCCGCAGTGGAAAATCAGGCCACTGATCGTGCCTATCGTATTGGTCAAGATAAGCCTGTGTTCGTGTATAAACTAATCATTGAAAACTCTATTGAAGAGCGTATTCAGCAAATTCAGATCAACAAAGCTGAATTGGCAAATGCACTTTTATCAGAAGAAGTTAATCAGGGTAAGTTGAGTTTAACTGACGATATATTAAAGACGCTGTTAGCACCGCTGGTGTAAAAACCAGTGTGTTGATGATATAACGATGAGCAAAATGCGTATGGCCCAAAAACACTTCTTTACACTTTCTTTAGCCGTACTTGCGATGTTTGCGCTTAGCGCCTGCACAACAAATGCCGTCACTCAGCCTGCTTCCTTAACGCCCAAAAACCCCATAGACGTAAAGTGTTTATGGGGAACTTCCCAATTTGATGTTTGTCGTTCCAATAAGAAAGAAGAAATAGTCTCAGCTTTGGTAAAAGAGATGACCCTAGATGAAAAAATAGGTCAAATGACACAGTCTGTGTGGCATAACAAAGTAACGCCTTAAGCACAAGGTTAGGCATCTCCTTGCTTGTTGGGGTGGTCAACGGCGCGATATTTACCCCCTTACCAAGCGGCGGCTGATCTATTCATTGGCAAGGTAAAACTCATAGCTATGTTTCAGCCACCACTATTTTAGACGGTATTCAAGGTTTCGCTAATAAAGTAAAGTATAACTCAAGCCAGTGTACCCGCAGTATGACAGCTAAAAAAGTGGTAGTGGTGGTAGATGAAATCCCTTATGCTGAACTTTACATGATAGTGATTGGGTTTTGTTCACATTTAAAGCATAATACAGCGCCATTTTTTCTCATAGGTACATAGTCAATTGCTCACCTTATTATTCATCACTAACATTGCTGCTACAATTGCGTTTGCAATTTCGGGTGCTTTAGTTGCAGCGCGCCATCGCCTCGACTGGGTAGGGTTCGTATTCATGGCCTGTATTACCGGCATTGGAGGGGGAACACTGCGCGATACCATTCTAGATGTGCCGGTATTTTGGATAAACGATTATCACACGATAATAGTGTGCAGTGTGTCGGCCATTGTTACTTATTTTGCTACCCAGCACATTTCGAAACGTTCAAAGGCTTTGCTGTGGGCAGATGCCTTAGGTATGGCTTTGTTTACCGCATTAGGTGCACAAAAAGCAATGGCCTTGGGAATGAATATCCCAGTGTCGATTATTATGGGCGTATTTAGTGCTTGTCTTGGCGGGATCATAAGAGACGTTATTGTAAATGACGTGCCTGTCGTATTTAGACGCGAAATTTATATAACAGCATCTTTGCTAGGCGCTTCCACGTATTGTGTACTGCATACTTACACCCCCGTGGCGGAAGGTATTGCCTTAATTATGGGCGGCACTGTAGCCTTCGTGATTAGGGCCTTAGCCATTACTCGTAACTTGAGCATGCCCGCTCATGAGGGCCTACAGTAAAGGCATTACGGCGTTAATAAAAGGTGTAAGTTAGTCATATTTGTTGTGAGCAAATTAGGCGGAGTTGGCGTATACTTCAAAAAAAAGCGTTATTTAAATACAGTAAACAAGATTATGAGTATAAAATCTCCTTACAAGTGTCAAAAAACGCATAAGCAGACACATTAACAATGAGGGCAGTTACGCTTGATAAAGGATTCAAATTACAAACGCTTTAAAAAGCAAATGAAAAGTAAAATAACCGTAAAGCAAGCGCGCCTTATCGTTTTCATTATCATTTTACCGGTAGCTTTTGTGCTTTTTAACAAAATACTAGCATATGTCAATAAGGATTCTGTCACCGCGCAGCAGTTTGTTGATTTACAGCAGGGCGATTCAAACTTCCCTAGTTTTCGCCGTGCACATGCCAAAGGTATCTGCCTAGCAGGTGTATTTGAATCTAACGGTGCGCTTGGTCAGTATTCTACTGCCAGCGTATTGCAAGCCGGAAAATTCAACTTCATTGGCAGATTCTCAATTGCAGGTAACAGCCCCACCGCACCTGATTTAAAAGCGCCAGTTCGAGGCCTTGCGCTGTCAATTAAAGACGAAAGTTCTACCAACAGCGAATGGCGAATAGCCATGAATACTCCGCCGGTTATGGCAGTTGCTACGCCTGAGGCTTTTTATGCTCAACTGCAAGCACTGGCTCCAGATCCTGACACTAAACAGCGCGATCCTTCTAAAATTGAAGCTTTCTTTGCTAATCATCCTGAAAGCAAGACGTTTCTAGAGTGGAAAGACGGCTATACCCCAGCTTCAAGCTTGGCGGGTGAAACCTACCACAGTATTAATGCGTTTTATTTGCTAGACGAGGCGCATAACGAGCAAGCGGTTCGTTGGCAAGCAATTCCTTCTCTTGAAAGTTCGATTATTCCTGAGCTTAACCAAGAAAACCCTGATGCGCTTCAAGACCAGCTTGCACAGATGCTTGAAGTGGCACCGATAAAATTTGATTTGGTTTTTACTCTGGCCTTGCCAGAAGATGACGAAACCAATCCAACGGTGTTATGGCCCAGTACGCGCGAGACTATTACCGCAGGCACCATTAGTATTCAACAATACACTGCACAAACAGTAGGTGAGTGTGCCAACATTAACTTTGATCCCCTAGTGTTGCCAAAAGGTGTAGAGGCTACAGCCGACCCAATATTAAGAGCCAGGGGCTCTGTCTATGCTGAATCTTTCAGACGCAGAGCGCTGGAAGTTCTGCTAGGAGAGAATGAATAATGTTGACGATGATGACAAAAGGGTGTGCCCATGAATAAGCGCAAAGCAATTAAATATTATCCAGCGCGCAGCAGGCTTCTGCACTGGTCTATGGCAATACTAATAATATCAATGTTATTAGTAGGTTTGTCTATGGTTGAAAGTTTAGCCGTTTGGCAGCCGGTCGCGCTTGACCTGCATAAGTCTTTTGGATTTTTACTGTTAGTAATGGTGATTGTCAGGCTGATTAATAAATATTTAACGCCGCGTCCAAGGCTACCTAAGAAACTTCCTGCTTATCAAGTGCTGGCTGCAAAAATAACCCACGTGGCTCTTTACGCGGCAATGCTGCTAATGCCTCTGTCGGGCTGGCTAATGCAAAGTGCCGACGGTCGCACCATTACAGTATTCAACACCTTTAATTTACCGCATCTTATTGATGCAAATATTAAAGCCTATGCTTTTTTCCGAGAGTTTCATGGCTACATGGCATGGCTGTTAATTATTATGATTGTTATGCATGTGCTGGCTGCTCTCTATCACGGACTGATTAGACAAGATCGTGTTCTCACATCTATGCTGTATAGTAAAAAGCCGAAATAAGCTAAAAATAAGCTAAGGAAATATCGTGAAAGCATTATTAACCGTATTTACATCAATTTTAGTCGCGGGGTGTTCAGTAATTGGCGAGAATAACATAGAAACTGCACCTTATACTGTTGTTAAGTCGACATCAGGCGATCACAAAATTGAAGTACGCCAGTACGATCCGATGATATTGGTGTCTACCGACATGTCTGGTGAAAGTGGTAACAGCGCGTTTAGAAGGTTATTTAAATATATTACGGGTGAAAATGAAGGCGCAGCTAAAATTGCCATGACTGCACCGGTAATCATGGACCAAGAAAATACTGGTAAGGGCGCTGAAATCGCCATGACCGCACCTGTATTTATGGACGAAAATTCAAGCACGCCGGTTATGTCATTTGTTATGCCAAAAGATTTTACCTTAGCAAATACGCCCAAGCCTACTAACCCAGAAGTAAGAGTGAGTGAAGTAACAGAGTATAAAGTAGCCGCTATAAGGTTTAGCTGGACTTTGAGCGACAGCAATGTGCAAAAGCATACCGAAATATTAGAAAAATGGATAACTGAAAATGGCTATGTTGCTAGCGATAGCCCCGTAAAAGCAGGCTACAATAGTCCTTTTACATTGCCCATGTTTCGCCGCAATGAAGTGTTGATTCCCATCCGCTAAGTCTTTAACAACTATAGGTTTTGCTGAAACTTTTGCGCTAAAACTTATATTTAGCCTTCTATTTCATTAAACAACTGCATAAAAGAAGGCTGACTATTAATTTTTAGCGGCATACCTAACTTACGCGCAATTTCGGTTGACGATATGAGTCCACGTATTTCGTGAGTATTGTGGTCAATCACTAAACAGTGCTGCTGACCATTGTGCTGCAAGGTACGAATTACATCACCCACGCTAGCTTGACTAAGCTGCTGATAATCAAAAGACTTTAGTTTGGATTTAGGTGTCATGAAATCAGTTACTAGTAACTCTTCGCGGCTGTTGCCATGAGCAACTTTTTTAAGTATGTGCTGCTCACTTAGATCGTTGTGGCTTACTATACCAATAAACTTTCGGTCTTTGTCTAACACTAATTTCATGCGCACCTGCGCTTTTTTCATTAGTTCCTCAAGCAGCACTGCTTTCACCGAACTGTCGATTATTAAAGGCCGATACATGGTGAAATCTGTGAATACCGTTAAGGCTGAAGTAGATGAAGATAATACTTGTTTGTCGTCTGGCCATACAAGGTGATCCAAGCTTTCGGTTTCGTACAGTTCAAGATTTTTCATATTTTACTACCTAACAATTTTAACTGAGAGCACTATAGTTTATTGCATCAAATTGTCATAGTGTTTACTCTAAGTCTCTTAATAAAAAAATTAAAAGACGTAGGGTAAATAATATGAATTTTGCAGAATTTGCGGCGTCTCGAAAAAGCGTTCGGGGGTTTTCCAATAAGCCGGTATCTAAAGAGCTTGTTGAGCGCATCATTAACGCAGCTAAATGGGCACCTTCCTCTTACAATACACAGACCTGGCGTATTCACGCAGTTACCGGTGACGTGCTTGATAAAATTCGAGACGGCAACACTAGAAATACCTTAGCGGGCAAGCCTCACGTACGTGATTTTCCTTATAAAGAAGACTATCAAGGCATCCATCGCAAACGTCAAATAGACGTCGCCATTCAGCTGTTTGAAGTAATGGGTATCGCAAAAGAAGATAAAAAAAAGCGCATGGAGTGGATGATGCGCGGTTTTCGACAGTTTGACGCGCCGGTGTCTTTAGTGCTCACCTATGATAAAACACTTGAGCCTGCTGGTATAACGCAGTTCGGCTTAGGCTCACTGGCCTATGGTATTGTGCTTGCGGCCTGGGATTTAGGCTTAGGCTGTGTTATCAATGGTCAAGGCATTATGCAGTCAGATGTGGTGCACAAGCACGCGCAAATACCCGATGATGAAGCCATAATGATTTGTATAGCACTGGGTTACCCCGATGAAAACTTTAAAGCTAACGATGTGCGCTCGGTGCGTGCTAGTAATGAAGAATTTGTGACTTATCATGGATTTTAAGCTGATAACTGTGCAGGTAACACAGCGGTAAAATGTAAATAGGCGTTTTGCCTGAGTTAAGTTTATACGCTTGTCGTAATGGATTTTAACACTAGTCCTTTACACCTTAGCTAAATCCAATTAACCTTTATATATCAGGATAATAAAGACCGACAGGATTACCATTATGAAATCATCTACTTTTCGCCGCTGCCAGAAATTAAGCTTAGCTACTTTATTCAGTGTTGCCAGTGTTGCCAGTATTGCTTCCTTAACGGCCGTTGCGCATGCCCAAAGTGTTCCCATTGTTCAGCCTGGCGCCCCAGGGCAGGCGTCTCAAACGCTAAGTCCTCAGCAGGCTATTGATATTGCGAACGTGAGCTTCACGAGTAACGATGTAATGTTTATGCAAAACATGATCCCACATCACTCACAAGCGGTTGAGATGGCGGTACTAGTAGAGGATCGCACTAACAATCAAGCTATTATTGATATTGCCGGTCGTATTCGTAAATCACAAGCCGACGAAATTGCTTTTATGAGTCAGTGGCTTGAAGCGCGTGAGCAAAAAGTGCATATAGACCATTCGATGCACATGGACCATAGTATGATGGGCATGGCAACGGCTACTCAAATGCAGTCTTTGAGCGAAGCAAAGAGCACTGAATTTGATCGCATCTTTTTAAGCTTGATGATCCCCCATCATGAAGGGGCCGTGCGCATGGTAGATGATCTTTTAGCCCAAAGTGGCTCGGCCTACGACCCTGTCTTATACGATTTTGTAAACGATGTGGTAAGTGATCAAAACGCTGAAATTACTCGAATGGACGGATTATTAGCAGGTTTGTCGAGCGATCCGCGAGTAGGCCTCAGCGCCGGTCTAAGAGACGCGGGCGAAGCATCGTTAAACCTAAGTTTAGTGTCGACACAGCCTCGTCCCAGTGGTTTTTTTGACCCAGAGAATGAGGCTAATTTACCGCCAATAAGACCGGCAGATGAAGATACCGATGAGCTTATTGATGATGCATCTGATCAAGACGCAAAGCGCAGCGGTGACGAAGGTGATATTAAAACGCAGTGGGGCGAACGCGGGCCATTGTTGAGCTTTTGGAACACCGACATGGCGTTTTCTAAAGATATATTAGTGGCTGGAAACTACCACGGTTTTAACATATATAAACTCGACAGCGAAGGCTTGCCAAGCCTAACGAGCTCTATTGTTTGTCCTGGGGGTCAAGGGGACATTTCAATTGTGGATGATTTGCTTATTATGTCGGTAGAACAAACGCGTGGACGCATCGACTGCGGCCTCCAAGGCATAAATGAAGACGTGTCGGATGAACGCTTTAGAGGTTTACGCATATTTGATATTTCAGACCTAAGCGCCCCTAAGCAAGTGGGCTTAGTGCAAACCTGCCGCGGTTCACACACTCATTCTGTGGTATCGGCCGATGACAAGCGCATTGTGGTCTATAACTCTGGTACCGCTGGCGTGCGCGACGGTGATGAGCTTGAAGGCTGCGTTGGCGAAGTACCCGGAGATGAGCGCACGGCGCTGTTCCGCATCGATGTGATTGAAATTCCGCTGAGCAATCCTAGCGAAGCCCGTATTACCTCAAGCCCAGCTGTTTTCGCCGGTGACGAAGGACGAGTGGCTGGACTTTGGATGGGCGGCGATCACGGTGACGGTACCCAAAAAACCCGCAGAACAGATCAATGCCATGATATTACCGTGTTTCCAGAGCTAAAATTAGCGGCTGGTGCATGTTCAGGCAATGGCATATTGCTAGACATTTCTAATCCTATGAAGCCCAAACGTATTGACGATGTAGCCGATCCGGGGTTTGCCTATTGGCATTCAGCAACTTTTAACAATGACGGCACCAAGGTACTGTTCACCGATGAGTGGGGCGGCGGCACGCAGGCTCGCTGCAGAGCGTCTGACCCAATGACTTGGGGTGCAAATGCGTTCTATTCTATTGACGACGGTAAGCTCAACTTTGAAAGCTACTTTAAAATTGACGCGCCGCAAAGTGAATATGAGAACTGCGTGGCTCATAATGGTTCAATGGTGCCGGTGCCTGGGCGCGATATTTTTGTGCAAGCGTGGTATCAAGGCGGTATTTCAGTAATTGACTTTACTAATACCCGCGAGCCGCAAGAAATAGCATTTTTTGACCGTGGGCCTATTCATGATGAGCGTTTAATAGTGGGTGGCTACTGGTCTACCTACTGGTATAACGGTAAAATTTACGGCACTGAAATTATCCGCGGCCTTGACGTATTAGCGCTTGAAGCAAGTGAGTTTTTAACTGAAAACGAACTAGCGGCAGCGCTTCTTGCAGACATGGGCGACAGATTTAATCCACAGCAGCAGTTTAGGGTGACGTGGCCTGCTGAGCCTGTAATTGCATTAGCTTATTTAGATCAATTTGCCCGCGACGGCGGACTAGAAACACAAGCACATGAGGAAGTGACTAATATGATGACTGGCGCGCAAAAGATGCTTGACGAGGGCGAAACTAGCCGCAAGTTTTCTCGCGCTCTTAGTAAGTTAGCGAAGTCATTAAAACCTAAGGGCGATAACACAAATGCTCAAAACCGCGTGGATGCGCTTAGCGACACTATGCAGGCAATTGCTAAACGTCTGCGCTGAGCAAGAAGGTGAGCTTTGAATTCGCTAAGGGTGATGCTGTAGTCGGCTGACTAGCTAGTATATAGATTTTGAGTATTGGTTAAAGGTGGAGCATATGAAACAGCTACAAATTGATATTGTGTCAGATGTATCTTGCCCTTGGTGCATCATAGGGTATCAAAGTTTGCAGCAGGCACTGGCAAACTTGAGCAAAGATCTTAGTGCGAATATCACTTGGCATCCTTTTGAACTCAACCCAAGTATGCCGCCCCAAGGACAAGAGATTAGTGAGCACCTTGGCCAAAAATACGGCATAAATCGGGCGCAAATTGAAGAAAATAGAGAGGCTATTAAGCAGCGTGGTGTAAGCGTCGGCTACGAATTTGGCAATCGTGGCGGCGGCAGAATTTACAATACTTTTGATGCACATCGTCTACTGCACTGGGCAAAGCAAGAAAACAAGCAAACAGCGCTCAAACTTGCCCTGTTTGATTTGTACTTTCAAGAATCGGGCGATCCCAGCGACCATCAGCAACTTTTAAAGGTCGCTACTAACGTTGGCCTAGATACACAAACCGCCAAGCACATTCTTAGCACCGACACATACGCTGCAGACGTACGTAAAGAGCAGCAGCATTTCCAAGGCTTAGGGATTTCATCGGTACCTGCAGTTATTGTGAATAACAAGCATTTGATTAGTGGCGGTCAGCCTACCGATGTTTTTGAAAATGCGCTGCGTAAGATTAGTCAAGAGCAAACTGCATGAATTACCCGTTGACTTCATTTCGCCCTGCTCACTGGCTTTCTCGATATTTTGGATAAAACTTGCAGTTCATTGCTAATTCGTTATAATTTACACGGTAGTTTAGTTGATTAAAATTTGGTGAAGTCCAGCATGGTTGCCAGCCACGCTCACAATAACTTGTAGTCACTAAGGTTTTGCATCGAGCCATAATACACTTATAGGGTATTTTTGTTTAAAGCAGTGTTTCACGCCATTATCGTATTATGCATACTGACAGCGCAGGTTGGCAGTACCTTTGCAGTGCCTGAACAAAACCCATGTGAACAAATGGGCAGCGAACATATGGCGCAAATGGAAATGGCGCAAAATGATGGTGCTCCCTTTAACATGTTAGTGCATGGCAGCGATATGATGCCCGCTGCAGGTGATAATGCAACAAATAGCATGCTTGGCGACTGCTGTGAGCATGAATGCGGCTGTACAGCTGGCCTATTAACCATTGCAATGGCCATTAATCAATCATCTTTACATCATCACACTCAACGCTCATTTCGCATTATTAGCACTGGTCTAAACAACATCAATCTTGTTTTGCCGCATCCACAGCGCCCACCCAAAACCTAAATCTCTTAAGCAGTCTAGTACTGCCTTTAATTTATAAAGTAAATACAAAATCGCACAACACACTACTATTTTGTGCTCTGTATTTATCCTTTATTGCATTTTGCTAGCTCTTGTCGCTAATCATCTTTATTTATCAGCGCTAGCACAAAATAAGAGATTTTTCATTATGAGTATTTCAATCAAACGTAGGCTGAGTTTGCCTCAATCGCATGTTTATTACGCTTTGTCTACAGCAACAAGCAGCGCATTTTTGATAAGAGCCTTTTCACTTAAATTTATGTTAATTGCGAGTAAGCGGCACTATTTTATAAATGCGAAAATAGCCACGATGTTTGCGCTGAGCTTGGCTTTTACAATCACTAACGCTTGGGCTGATCAACGAGCAAGTATTTCGCCGCATAAATTTTTCTTACTAAATGATGCAATAACCTTAGCGCACGAGCGTGACCCATGGTTAACCAGCAGCAAATTTAAAGAGCGCGCAATAATGGCGCAAAGTGAAGCTTCACTGGCTTTGCCAGATCCGGTGGTCTCATTGTCTATTGCGAATGTGCCTACCAACGGTTTTCGTCTTAATCAAGAACCCATGACTCAGCTTAAAGCGGGGGTGAGCCAAATGTTACCGCGAGGCAATTCAAGGCAAATTCAAAGCCAGTATCAACAAAAGCTTGCATTAGAGCAGCCATTTTTAAGAGCGCATAGAATAGCTGAGTCTACGGTGCAGGTAAGCGCACTTTGGTTGGAAGTGTATAAAGCGCAGGCCAAAATTACTCTCATTGAAGAAAATCAAATACTGCTAAGTCAATTAGGCGATATAGCCAAGGCAAACTATGCTTCGGGTATCGGTAGCACACGCCAGCAAGACGTAGTTAATGCGAGTCTTGAAGTTAACAAGATTGAAGACAGACTAATTCAAGCCAGGGCGCAAAAAACTGCGTCAATACAGCGGCTCAACGAATGGCTGCAAATTGATGCGACTCAATTTTCGTCATTCACCCTGCCTAATACACTGGCGCCGCTAGAGCCTATTCCTGCTGTTACACAATTTGCGTTAAACAGCAGTAACCGGCAAACACTCGCCAACATGCTAAACCAGCACCCTGTTATTCAAGCGATAGAACAGCGCATAAGCGCCAGTGCGAGCGCAATTGCCTTAGCCAAACAAAAGTATTACCCACAGTGGGGCGTAAATGCAAGCTACGCTTATAGAGATGACGATCAGCTTGGCGCAAGCCGCGCCGATTTTTTGTCCATAGCTATCAGCTTCGATGTGCCTTTGTACACCAGCCAAAAGCAAGACAATGAGGTGTCAGCGAGTGTGTATGCCTCAGAATCGATAAAAACAGATAAACGTTTAGCGCTGCGCCAGCTAATGTCGCAGCTAACGGCTAGCTACACTTTATATCAGCATTTACAAGCGCGAATGGACCTGTATGAAACACAAATACTGCCGCAAACCTTAGAGCAAGTACAAATAGTAGTAAGCGCATTTACCAACAATGACGGTGATTTTGATGACGTGCTAAACGCGCAAATCACTCAGCTTAACGCAAAGCTTAGTTTACTTGATATACAAGTAGAACTGCACAAGACGCATAGCCAACTTAGCTATTACATGACTTCTACCTCGCAAAAAGGTTTATAAAATGAATATCAAGAACATATTTGTTAGCGCCTCATTAGGCTTAAGCGTTGGCATTTTAGCCACTATTGCCTATTTTAATCTTGTTCACACCCAAAACGGTGAGCTTGATAGTAACAAAAACGACATCGCACAGCCGCTATATTGGGTGGCGCCCATGGATGCTAATTTTCGCCGCGACAAGCCGGGCAAGTCACCCATGGGCATGGATTTAGTACCAGTATATGCCAATGATCAGCAAGGCGACTCTCCCGGCACCATTAGTATTCACCCAAATGTGATAAACAATTTGGGCGTACGTACTGGCATCGCGCAAAAAAGAGCGATAAACGAGCCTATTTCGGCCTTAGGCATTGTTGAATATAGTCAAGACACGCTGGTGAACATTCACCCGCGCGTTGAAGGCTGGATTGAGTCACTGTATGTAAAGGCCCAAGGCGAGTATGTGGAAAAAGGTGAGCCTTTATATGCCCTGTATTCTCCTGAACTCGTGAATGCCCAAGAAGAATATTTGTTAGCCTTAAATCGCGCAAATAAAAGCTTAGGTGACGCTGCAAAATCGCGTCTTAGTGCTCTGCAAATGCCTGAAAAAGCTATTGCTGAGCTTGCCAAAAACCGCAAAATACAGCAGAAAGTGGTGTTTTATGCGCCTCAATCGGGCTTTATCGATAACTTAAATATTCGAGAAGGTTTTTTTGTGACGCCTAGCAACACCCTTATGTCGATTGGAGCGCTAAGCGAGGTATGGATAAATACGCAAATAATGGCAAGGCAGTCAGGCAGTGTAAAGCTAGATATGCCGGTTAGCATAAGCCTAGAGTATTTACCTAATGAGGTGTTTAGCGGTAAAATTGACTACATCTACCCTACCTTAGATGCAGGTAATCGTACTTTACGCGCTAGAGTGCGAGTGGCGAATCCTGACTACCTGCTCAAACCCAATATGTATGCAAAAGTGAACATTGATACCAGCGATGTTGAAAACAAGCATGAATTACTTGTGGTGCCGCTTGAGTCGGTTATACGCACGGGTAAGCAAAATCGCGTTGTGTTGGCCCTAGGAGATGGCAAGTTTAAGTCTGTTGAAGTCACGTTGGGCAGCGTTTTTTCTGAGTATATTGAAATTACGCAAGGCCTTGAAGCCTTAGATGAAGTGGTGGTGTCAGCGCAATTTTTACTTGATTCAGAAAGCAGTGTAAGTTCTGATTTTATGCGCATTAGCGCTGATACTGGCGACCAAGGTCAGCAAAAGACAGGCGATATGACTGAACGCAAAGAAATCAAAATGGACATGTCGGGAGGCGATTGGACGCACGCTACCATAGTAAAAGTCATGCTAGATGAACGAAAGCTCACCTTAAATCATGGCGAATTAAGAAAGTGGGGCATGCCCGGCATGACCATGGACTTTATGGTGGCCAGCCACATCGACATGTTGACGTTACGTGAAAACATGCAGGTACATATTCAAGTTGTTAAAACAGACATACCTATGTACACCGTGAATACCGTGCATATCATGACAAACGACGACGCTGATGCTAAACCAACACCGAACCCGTCAGCGGGTTCCCATTTACCAAAGCCCGTTGATGAAAATATGTCAGCAACATCTGATCACAAAGGTCACGCACAATGATTAACGCAATTATTAGATGGTCTGTGCACAACCGGTTTTTTGTGCTGCTCACCACGCTTATGATAATAGGCGCTGGTATTTATACGCTTAAAAATACGCCTGTAGACGCCATTCCCGATTTGTCTGACGTGCAGGTAATCATTAAAACAAGCTATCCAGGCCAAGCGCCTCAAGTCGTTGAAGATCAAGTTACTTTTCCCTTAACCAGCGCGATGCTGTCGGTGCCCGGTGCAAAAACCGTGAGGGGATTTTCGTTCTTCGGTGACTCCTATGTATATGTTATTTTTGATGATTCAACCGACTTATATTGGGCCAGAAGCCGCGTGTTAGAATACTTGTCGCAGGTTGCGCCTAGCTTGCCAGACAATGTAAGGCCGCAGCTAGGCCCCGACGCAACAGGCGTTGGCTGGGTCTACCTATATGCGCTTGTGGACAAAACTGGCCAGCACGATATTAGTGAACTTCGCGCTATTCAAGACTGGTTCTTAAAGTTTGAACTGCAAATGGTGCCGGGTGTATCTGAAGTGGCGGCTATTGGCGGCATGGTTAAGCAGTATCAGGTGCAGCTAGATCCGCTTAAGCTGCGCGCGTTTAACATTCCAATTAGTGCGGTGCAAATGGCTATTAAGCGTGGTAATCAGGAGGCGGGTGCTTCAAGCGTAGAAATGGCAGAAGCTGAATATATGCTGCGCACCACGGGCTATATTCAAAGTATTCAAGATATTGAGACAATCCCATTGGGCGTGAATAATCAAGGCACGCCTTTGTTAATACGCGACATTGCGAGCGTAACCTTAGGCCCGCAGATGCGCCGTGGTATAGGCGAGCTAAACGGAGAAGGTGAGGCCGTAGGCGGGATTGTGGTAATGCGCGCGGGTGAAAACGCGCAGCAAACCATTGCCGGCGTAAAAGCTAAGCTAGAAGTCTTAAAACAAGGACTCCCCGATGGCGTTGAAGTTATCACGGTGTATGACCGCTCGACTTTAATAAAAAGCGCCCTTGATAATTTACGCTATAAACTGGTGGCCGAATTTATTATTGTAGCACTGGTGTGCATGGCGTTTTTGTTTCATATACGCTCGTCCTTAGTGGCTATTGTAAGCTTGCCAATAGGCATGTTAATAGCCTTTATTATTATGTATGCACAGGGCATAAACGCCAATATTATGTCTTTAGGCGGCATTGCTATTGCTATTGGGGCAATGGTAGACGGCGCTATTGTGATGACCGAAAACATGCACAAGCATATGGAGCGTACACCACTTACGAAGGAAAATCGCTGGCAGATAGTGATCAATTCGGCCACAGAAGTGGGGCCTGCGCTGTTTTTCAGTTTGCTGATTATTACCGTTAGCTTCATGCCGGTATTCACCCTTGAAGCGCAAGAGGGCCGGATGTTTTCGCCTCTTGCCTACACGAAAACCTACGCCATGGCGGCAGCGGCGGTACTTGCCATTACCTTAGTGCCGGTGCTAATGGGTTATTTTATTCGCGGGAAAGTGCGCAGCGAGCAAAAAAATCCATTAAACAAAGCCATTACTAGCGTCTATAAACCCCTGCTAAAATGCGTTCTGGTTTACCCAAAGTCGGCAATAGTCGCGGCTTTGTTCATACTGGTTATTGGTTTTTTGCCCGTGAATAAAATAGGCAGTGAATTTATGCCGCCGCTAGATGAAGGCGATCTTATGTATATGCCGACCACCTACGCGGGTATTTCAATAGGCAAAGCAAGAGAACTACTGCAGCAAACTAACAAGCTGATTAAAACCATTCCTGAGGTAGAAACAGTGTTTGGCAAAGTAGGCCGCGCTGAAACCGCCACTGATCCTGCGCCCTTAACCATGATTGAAACCTTTATTCAGTTAAAGCCGAAAGATCAATGGCGAGAAGGTCTAGATACCGAGTCTTTAATTAAAGAGCTCGATCAGCTTGTGGACTTTCCGGGCTTGACAAACGCATGGGTAATGCCCATAAAAACCCGAATAGACATGCTTGCTACGGGTATTAAAACGCCCGTTGGCATAAAAATCGGTGGCCCTGATTTGGCTCAAATACAGCAAATTGGCCAGCAGCTTGAAAGTATTTTGAGTAAAGTTGAAGGTACCGCGTCTGTTTATTCAGAGCGTGTTGCAAACGGTCGCTATATCAAAATTGACATTAAACGCGAAGCCGCTGCCCGATACGGCCTCAATATTGCCGACATTCAAGAAACCATAGCCGGCGCTGTGGGCGGCGTGAACGTGTCACAAAGTATAGAGGGGCGTAAGCGATTCCCCATTAATGTGCGTTATTTGCAGGACTATCGTTCATCGCCTGAGGCTCTACTATTGCTAACTATTATTACACCTCAAGGTGCACATATAGCCCTAGGCGATGTTGCTAATATTAGTATTGAAGATGGGCCGCCGGGTATCAAAAGTGAAAATGCGCGGCCAAATGGTTGGGTGTATATCGATATTGAAAATATTGATATTGGCCACTACGTTAGAAACGCGATGCAAGTTGTTGCCGACAATTTGGTGTTACCGCCAGGCTACTCTATTGCGTGGGCAGGACAATACGAATACATGCAGCGCGCTAAAGATAAGCTGATGTATGTAGTTCCACTAACGCTCGCAATCATTGTTATTTTGCTCTATTTAAATTTTCGCAACATGGTGGAGGTGGGCATTATTATGGGTACCTTGCCTTTTGCAATGATAGGTGGCATATGGCTACTGTATTTACAGGGTTTTAACTTTTCGGTCGCAGTAGGCGTTGGTTTTATCGCGCTGGCGGGAGTGGCGGTTGAGATTGGGGTGATTATGCTCGTTTATTTAGATCAGGCTTATAAACGGATGCTACAAGAGCATACCAGTAGCGCAAGTACTAGTGCAAAGCCCATTAGCCTTGCCACGCTGCAACAGGCGGTATTAGAAGGCGCGGTTATGCGTGTGCGCCCGGTTATGATGACGTCGGCGTCTATCATATTAGGCTTGTTACCCGTGCTGTACGGCACCGGCACGGGCAGTGAAATAATGAGCCGCATTGCGGCGCCTATGGTGGGCGGCATGATCAGCGCACTTGTGCTTACGCTGCTTATTTTACCGGCAATTTATTTGCTATGGAAAAAACGCAGCCTTAACTCCTAGGGCATTCCCACGCAGGTGGGAATCTCCAATATTACACGGCAAATTTGCACTTACCTGCAGCCCAAGAGGGTTCCCGCTTGCGCGGGAATGACTGAGGGTGCAGTGCAGATCAATTGAAAGGTTCATTAATTAAGAAAACCTATTAATCTATTAAAAAATACAATTTGATTAATATAAGCACTTCTTGCATGCTGAGTAAATACCGAACATACATTTCAATTCTTATTAAGGTGAACACCGTGTCTGGATTTGACAAAGTAGTAACAAGCTATGCGCAAGCTCTTGAAGGCTTAGAAGATAATATGACCGTAGTGGCAGGTGGCTTTGGCCTGTGCGGTATTCCTGAAAACCTCATTAAAGAAATTAAGCGAAAAGGCACCAAAGGCCTTACTATTGCGTCTAATAACGCTGGGGTTGACGGCGCCGGCTTAGGTTTGCTTCTACAAGATAAACAAATTAAAAAAATGATAGCGTCTTATGTGGGTGAAAATGCCCTGTTTGAAAAGCAAATGATGAGCGGCGAGTTAGAAGTAGAGCTTACGCCACAGGGCACCTTAGCAGAAAAAATGCGCGCAGGCGGTGCGGGTATTCCTGCTTTTTACACCGCCACAGGCTATGGCACACCGGTAGGTGAGGGTAAAGAAGTGCGTGAATTCAATGGCCGTCACTATATTTTAGAAGAGGCTATAGTGGGTGATTTTTCAATCGCAAAAGCATGGAAGGCAGATCGCTACGGTAACCTCATTTTTCGCAAAACCGCGCGCAACTTTAACCCAATGGCTATAACCGCTGGTAAAATATCGGTAGTGGAAGTGGAAGAAATTGTAGAAGTTGGCGAGCTTGATCCTGATGAAATACATTTGCCGGGTATATACGTGAATCGCCTTATTTTAGGCACTTTCGAAAAAACAATAGAACAGCGCACTGTGCGCAGCGCCTAGGAGAATTAATATGGCTTTAACTCGCGAACAACTTGCACAACGTGTTGCCCAAGAATTTCAAGATGGCTTTTACGTAAATCTTGGCATAGGCATACCTACGCTGGCGGCTAACTTTATTCCACAGGGCATGCAGGTAATGCTGCAGTCTGAAAACGGCTTGCTAGGCATGGGGCAGTTTCCTACCGAAGAGGAAGTAGACGCAGATCTTATTAACGCCGGTAAGCAAACTGTGACAATGGTAAAAGGCGCGTCGTTATTCTCATCAGCTGAGTCATTTGCCATGATCAGAGGCGGCCACGTTGACTTAACGGTACTAGGCGCGTTTGAAGTAGACTGCCAAGGTAATATTGCGTCTTACATGATACCCGGTAAGCTAATTAAAGGCATGGGCGGGGCGATGGATTTAGTCGCAGGCGCCGACAATATTATTGTGACCATGACCCACGCGTCTAAAACAGGCGAGTCGAAGCTACTGAGCGAATGTACGCTGCCGTTAACGGGCAAAGGCTGCATTAAACGTGTATTAACCGACTTGGCTTTGATGGACATTGAAGATGGCAAGTTTATTTTGCGTGAGCGTGCGCCTGGAGTCAGCGTTGAAGAAATAAAGCGCTTAACATCTGGGGCCTTAGTGGTGCCTGAGCATGTTCCTGAAATGATCTTTTAGTACAACATAAGACAGCAAAGACGCTATTTGAAAGTTAGGCGCAATATGCGTCGCTCCATTTCGCTCCTTTATTCTTGTTTAATTACTGCATTTTCTAATAAAGTAGCTTACGCATTAGGTGAATCTACTGCTTTTTTAGATTTAAACGCATCCAATAGCCATCTAAACGCCATCGCAATACTGCGCCCGATAAATTTAAAAAATCGGCCAATGTCATTGCCAATAATATATAAACTGGGCACCAGTATAAGCGTTACTAAAGTAGCGTACATAACAGCAAAGCCAAGGCCTACCGCCATAGGGATAACAAAGCCTGCCTGTAAGCTTGTTTCAAACATAATAGGCAATACACCCACAAATGTGGTGATTGAGGTTAACGTGATTGCTCTAAAACGTGCGCAGCCTGCTTCTATAACTGCGTCTTTTATGCCATAGCCTTCCTTTCGCCGAGTATTGATATAGTCGGTCATTACCAGAGAGTCATTCACTACCACGCCGGCGGCCGCAATAAGACCAAAGAACGAGAATAAACTCAAATCTAAGCCAAACAGTGCATGACCCCAAATAGCGCCGGTAAAACTAAAGGGAATAACCGACATAATAATAAGCGGTTGGGCGTAGCTTTTTAAAGGGATGGCCAGCAGTAAATAGACAAACGCTAATCCTGTGACGAAAAACTTTATTTGTTCTAAATTTTGGCTTTG
>Ga0136588_1000188_pt1 | contig 23079 bp, 25 predicted proteins | sample AntRauMFilla1564_FD_104782 | JGI IMG/M metagenome (GOLD analysis project Ga0136588, IMG submission 104782) | Saline lake microbial communities from Rauer Islands, Antarctica - Metagenome Filla 1 #564 | ecosystem: Environmental > Aquatic > Non-marine Saline and Alkaline > Saline | place... | reverse complement strand
AAATGGATGAAGGCAATTGGATTACTAATCTAAACGCACGTGAAAATGAAATATTAAGCGATATATGGAAACGAACGTCTAGCACATCTAATGTAGATAACCGGGATAATATGCGCGCTGCATTAGTAGATAGTCTCGCAGATTGCGTTGAAAAAGGTTATAATGGTGCCGAATATCAAGTATGCGCTAGCGGTCGAACCGGGCGTGTATTGAGTTCTATGACTCTTCTCGATTCTGATGAAGCTATTTCACAACCTATTAAAACCGGCGAAATATTGAGAAATGAAGTCTTCGCCAAATCTTATAAAATTATACAAGACTCTTTAAAAGAAACTGATCCTGAAACAGCTAGAGGATATAACGGAGAACTTGAAGTTCCCGCTCCTGATGTTGATTATAAAGTTAACGCTTTTGAAAAATATTTGAAAGATAAAATATCCGATACTCTAAAAGATGAATACAGACATGTAGACCCTCACATATTAGATAATCTAATTAAAGATGCCCAAGCGGGAGTATAAAATATTAGCCTGCAACCAAAAAATACATTTTTGTAGACAGCTAGGCCATATTTCTACAAAATATCCACCACTTTTCGATATTACTATTTTCAACATTACTATCGCCCATATATAAGTTATTTAAGTCAAAATCAGTGTTTAGTATAATATTTATATCATATTCATTATTTAATGTCATGTTTTTTTCATTAATAATAGTTCTACTAAAATCGAACTCTAAATTTTTAGGTGATATAAATACAATCTTACCATCATCAGAAACATGTGTATCTACGTAATCTCTATTAAACCATGTATTTAAAGCAACGTCTATATTTTCCCACGCACTATTATATTCAAATTTATTTAAGAAATATTTCCCAGCTGCTGAACATCGTCCAATTAACATTTTAGGTATTGGACGTGTGAACCATTTCATCATTTTACTTAATTCTATATTATAAAGTACATTTTCACCGGTTGTCGACTTTAAAAGCTTTTCTAGAAGTAATTCTTGAGTTTCGCTTGTTAGATTATCAAACAATTTTTCATACGCTTTCACTTGAAGGGAGTCCATTGGTGGTTTTACTACGTTTTAGTTAAATGTTCTTAATCAATTTTTTATTATCATAGTAACCAAAAAATCAAAAATGGTAATCACCCGGGGTATATTTATACCAAATAGAGGATTCATCATTCATTCGTATATATAAATTATTAGAATCAAAATCATCTCTTTTAAGGATGCTTATATAATCAACATCTTTTCTTTTAAGTTCTATACTATTCAATATTAATGTTGGCTTATCTTGCGAGATGCGACACAATAATATAGTTTTTTCATCATCTGAAATGAATATATCTTCTAAAATACCACTATCCCAAAACCATGGATTTAAATACATGTGAAAATCATCAACACCATTTCTACGTTTGATACTCATTACATAACGTGCAGCATCTATATTTCGACGAATTAATAATACAATTATTTTATTATGGTACATATATAATATTTCATCTAATCTACGCCTAAAATATATATCATTCAGCTTTTCCAGATTTCTTGGATTAGATAGTAACTTATCAAGTATTTTGTCTTGTATTTCGTACGATAAATTGTCATATAATGTTTCATACGCTTTCACTTGAAGTGAGTCCATTGGTGGTTTTACTACGTTTAAATTAAATAATATTAATCAATTTTCAAAAAAATATAACTAACATGTCGTATCCCAGCGGCTAGCAACTAAAATTTTATAGACCAGAGTCTAACTATATGTGATCATGGATACGGTTCCAGTCTTTAATGTATTTAATAGTTTTATCACGAGGATCTATTCTCTCCAAGAACGGTTTATTTACCCATGCATTGATTATATTGATTTCATTATTGTATTGATCAATAGTATAAAGAATACATTCGGTAACAGCTGTGTTTTGTTCAGATTCTTGTTTGGGTATTTCACCATATAAAGAATGTCCACCATGTAAAATTCGAGAACATTTTTGTTCAATGAACTTTTTTTCCTTAATCATAGTATAACGTATATATCCTTGTTCATACATGTAAATTCTGTTTGAGTTATCGCGTGAAATAAGTGCTGTAACACCTGCTAAAACTCCGTACCCGATATAATACCGCATCTTTATTGAAAAAATAAAATTCAATTTTCTAAAACCATTTTCAAAAAAATATAACTAACATGTCGTATCCCAGCGGCTAGTTATGTATTTCATAATCGGTTAAAGAGAATGCCTTATTACATAGTTTATCTGCGGCATCATTACCATTGTAAAGTTCAAGAGCATTGGGCTCTGTAGGTGCGACTTTTAAATGACTGTTTTGGTGTAATATTGTTAATCCTTTCCATTCTAAATCCATAGAAGTTTTTTTCAAATAATGTGTGGCCGCTGCAGGCTGTAGTAGAGGATTACATCGTGTTTCTAACAATACAAGCTGGGAATGTAAGATAGTGACTAAGTCTGGGTTAGCTTTTTGTTTAACAATTCCTTTTTTGACCCATTTCCATACGCGTTCATTAATAATATGCATGCAATATTCAGAATCAGTAACTATAAGCCATGGTCCGGTATGTTTATTATCAATAAATTCGGTTAATGCAACAATAATGGCCAACATTTCACCACGATTATTAGATGATTGTATTTGTTTAGAACCTCTATTAAGTTTAGTGTCTATAATTTCAACTAAAGGGACTAATCCATAGAAGTCCCCTTTTATAAGATTTTTCTTTCCGCGAAATGTGATAGGAAAATGAGCGCCAAAACTAGCTTTAGCATTCTTTTTTCCATTATTAGTACATCCACCGTCTGTATATACAACAATTCTAGATTTGTCTTTTGATTTAATTGTGGTTTTCTTCAATACCGCACTGTCGCGGATACGAGTAGGCAATTCCCAATTAATTAAAGGTAATCCACGTTCACGTAATGCATCATTAACTAATGTAAAGTGATTACAGTTTATAAAATTACCTGGGTTAGGTTTCATATTTATCTTGCTTATAGGGCTAGGATGCCCCCATAGTTGTAAGTCAATAGTTTCTCGCATAATATAATCTGCGAGAGCTCCTTCCATTTCTTGAGCTTTATTACCCCATAGCATAACACTAAGGTATTTTTGTTCATTAGTAGCGATTTCTGCGAGATGTTGCACTATTTTATCTGTAAAATCGCTCCAGAAAGGATGTACATTAGCGCTCGCAGTACCACCGTTATTTTTAATATATGGTCCATCACCATCGTCAACGATGGTAGGATTTCTAGTAAGATATCGATTAAGTAATAAAATTCCTTGTTTTGCCCATCTTGTAAGGTTTGCTCGTTTAGGCATTTTTTCTATATTATCATTAGTCATTAAACATTTGTAAACGTTATTTAATGAAGCTGGTATTTTTTTACCGGTTGCAGAAAAGCTCATACCATGTGCTTCTTCAGATTTAGGATAAGGATCTTGGCCAACAATAACCGCAACCACTTCTGATATTTCACAATGTTTGAAAGCATTAAAAATATCTTCATGATCGGGCCGTAAGTATTCGTTTATTCCATTTTTTTCGACCATTTCGACGGTAATACCTATTTTAATAAGTCTAGCATTTAATTGACGAAAGCATTCATTAAGTTGTGGTTTCAATGGTCCTAAGAATAGTTTACGCCAGGAAGGCTTGACGCCTTCAAAAGACTTTTTAATAACACCCTTCAACATGAGTAATAATAACTAACTTTTCAAAATTAAAAAAAGAATAAATTAAATTATGTTGAGAATTTATAGGTTTTCCTACTCTTCATCTTCATCGTCCTCGCCTCCGTCTTGAAAACTCATGTCATCGCCAAGTTCATCAGCTCCAAGATATAAATTGTTCTCCCCAGCAGCAGCAGTTTTATTAAAATACATATAGTAGATAATTGCGCTAATAACCAGAGCGATAATAACCATCATCATTGAGTCCATTTTATTAAGATATATATATGTCTATAAACTTTAAAATGTATATTAATGAAAATTATATAAATATTTTATCCTGTTTTTTTTAATACTTCAATGTAATCTTTAACCGTTACACTACGCATCGGGTCTCTATTAGAATCTATTGATTCTGTGTATTTCTGTTTTAATGCTACGAATACTTCAGCTGCATCATCTCCAGCTAAATCACCAGCAGCGTCTTCGAATTCATCGATTTGCATACCAGCTGCTAAATCATTGTGTACGATATCATATAATTCTTTAGCGTCTCCAGAGATATCGCCTGAAGCAGCCGGTTTTTCATAAGACTCTGTGTCTTCATCATCAAAATCGTCATCATTAGAATTATTATTGTTGTTAGATTGTCGTGGAGCTGATTTTTGTTTTCCCTTCTTGGTAGATTTCTTAGATGATTTTTTAGGTTTAGTGGTAGATTTACGTCTTTTCCATATAAAAACGAGTATTAGTAGAACAATAAGTGCAACGATAATAGGTACTCTGTATTCCATATCACTTTATTCAAGAAAAAGTGTGAAATAAAAAACGGATAGATATGAAAAAGTCAAGAGATGTCTTTTGTGTAATGTATATTTAAAAGCTTTTTATTCAAAAAAAGAAATTTGAATTAAATGTTCGAAGATAACAAATATAGATATTTTGGAAAGTAATATGGAGAAACTTGAGCAATGCTTAGTACACCCTGACTGTGACATTGATGTTGCTGAATGGGTTATGCGTCTAAAACCATTTATTATGTCTATCAACGAAAGATATTCAGAAAATATTTATGTAGACTTGTCCAGAATACATAAATTGTTTGATGACAAAAAATTACCTATTAAAGAGCGATGGAACTCTGAACATGCATTTTGGACAGCTGAAAATCCATTACCGTTAAATGTTATTGCTGATGATAGCGAACTGTTGGCTTTATGGCCTACTGATCCAAACTCTCAACCCAATGCTATATTTCCGCAAAAAAAAGAAACAGTAAAATGGGCAATGGAGGTTCGTAACAAGAACAAGAACAATATTATTATAGTATGTCAAGGTAGTGTCGAAGTACAAACACCTGAAGGGCCACGTGTATTACCAACAATGACATTCTTTAGCATGCAATTTTTCGAAGAAAAGAAAGCTCTAAATATCATATTAAACCTTGAACCGAATTCCAAGTATGGTTGGTATTGTCGTAATTGTAGTAAAGAATTAATAACACAAATGCGTTGTTCTAAATGTGCACCTACGCGGCTTGAAGAAACGCAAGACAACATATCAAAGCCAGGCTCATATTATTGCAACGTAGAATGTCAAAAAGCTGACTGGACACGACATAAATCAGAGTGTCGTAAAAACTAAAAATTGAATATATATATTTTTTTATACCGACTTTCGACTTTTTAAAAGTCATGTCAACTGTAGATGGTAAGTGGATCAATGCTACTCGTACATACGGAAAAACACTTCAGTTAACTGAACATGATGATTCTATTGAAGATAAGCCAAGTAACTTATTTACGGAATTACTACCACATCAGAAAACAGCCGTTAAAGCTATGCTTGATTTAGAAAATAAAAGATTTGTTAAAATAGGCCCTTTTTCTAAAAATACAGGATATTCATATGGATATAACACTGCAGCAACACCATGTACTAATTTACAAGATGTTGTTATTGAAACTACCGCTGGTGTTCTTAGCGAGAAATTAGGTAGTGGTAAATCATTTGAGATGTTAGCTCTTATAAGTTTAAACCCCGTACCGAGAAATATATCAGAGATAAGTAGTATACCATTTCCTATTCCTGAGCACGACCGATATGGATATAACAGTGACAAATTTGATGATAGGGGTTTTGGTATAGAAGTAAGAAAAACTTATAAAACGCTTTTCAGACAAACTGTGATTTTTGTTAGTAAATCTGTTTTAGGACAATGGACGCAGTATATAAAAGATTATACTAATTTCAAAGTATTAGTAATAGATAACGTAATGAATTTACGAAAACTTTATACAATGGTGTTTACGCCGACTAAAGAACTAAATAGGAAAATGCTAAGAAAGTTTGACATCATTCTAGTAAAAAATAAAGTTATATCAGGTGAATTCGATGTACCGGAAATCAAAGGAACGGGATTAGAACATACGAAAACAAAACCTATTCTTACAATATTTGGAGAACTATTTAGAAGCATAGCATTTGCTAGAGTAGTATTAGATGATTTTGATACCATCAATATACCGGTAACAGCTCGAGTAGTACCAGCGTTGTTTACATGGTTTATATCTTCGACTACAAAACTGTGTTCAGGAAGTAAAGTATCAAGTAAAGAATATTACGATATTCGAGATATAGTTACATACAACCGTCCAACATACGTTGATAGTTGGAAAAACAAGGAATTATTTATATATTTCAATATATGTAATGTGGATTCATTTATTGACAAATCTACAAATGTCGGTAAAGTACGATATTATAGTTACAAATTTATTAATCCTAATGAACAATATATTGGACTGATCGGAGCAATGGGTTCAGATGATTCAAATGCTGTTATGGAAATGTTGAATGGTGATGCTATTAATACGGCAGCGGAAGCAGCGGGTATTAAATCTACATCGGTTGCTGATATTTTCGAAAAGATTTTGGATACAAAATGGATAAAATATAAGAAATATATTGAGATTGCTGATTATATACCTAAAGTAGTAGAAGTAGTTGAAGAAATGGATGAACCCGATCCGTACGACGAAGATCACAAACTGACACAAGCAAAATTGACTAGATTAACAAATAACATTCATGCCGCTGGACCATTAAATCAAGTAAAAACCATTATTAAATATAATGAGGATGAAGTTATACATCATATTGATGAAGTTGAAGCTGATAATAATCAACTTAAAGCCGAAAGTGGCAAAGCCATTGAAAGAGTAAAGGATAATCTAAAAGAAGGCGAATGTCCGATTTGTTGTGAAGAATTAGCTGATGTTGAGGGCATCATGATTATGAAATGTTGTGGAGTTACTATGTGCTCAGATTGCGTAACATCAACATTAAGACTTCACAATGCTGGTCAAAATGTCCAAGGAACATGCCCAAATTGTCGTAGAACAGTTGGTTTTAATCAAATTGTTATGATTGATAAAGACATTGATATTAATAGAATTATCAATGAAAAGATAGATGATGAAGAAATCGAGATCGAACCCGATGTGGAAATAGATGAAAATGCCGAACCAGAAGAACCGGTTGAAGAACTGAACAAGTTTAGTTGTATAGTAGGTCTTCTTAATGGCAAAAAATATACAGATTTAAGAAAAGTACAAAATATCAAAATTGGTAAGATTTTGGTAGGTGCTAATGATCTGCCAGAAGCTACGGAAATTAAAGCATTAGTATTTGCTAATTTTAATGAGACTTTAACTAATCTTCAAGAACGATTAGACAAAGAAGGTATTACATTCTTACGATTGCAAGGAACACCTAATCAAATCAATCAAATTGTTCGTAGATATAAGCTAACACCGGATCATCCGGAATCAGTTAATGTACTTCTTATCAACGGTGCAGAATATTGTGCAGGACTAAATTTACAAAATACTACTGATCTTATCTTTACCCACAAAGTATTAGATATTAATGTAGAGGCACAAATTGTAGGACGAGCGGTTAGAGTAGGGCGTACAAAAAATTTAAATGTTCATTATGTACTTTACCATAATGAGTTTGGACATTTGCAAACATGAATTTTTATTAGATTATTTTTTTATTTATCGGTCTAAATTCATCGAAGAGGATGAAATCGTGGTTCACGAGTAGTGATCAACTCAGGATCATCAATCGTTTCGATTGTAGGCTCTTCAGTAGGCACCGGAGCTGTAGGAGCATCACGTGATGGTGCGGCAGGAATAGTATCTTCAGATGAATCATAATCAGAATTCTCACAGATCATGGTATAGATAGCAGCACCCATTTCATCGTGCAAATTGGTGATTTGATCAGACTTGCATGGACCATTTACTGCGCAGATAACACAGTTATTGGCACAAGTTTCATCACACTGGCAGTATGATGTCTGATCACCAGTATTTTCAGCAATAAACTCAGTAAGAGCTGGCTTATTAGGGTTAATATGTCTATTGGTATTAACCGTGGTTGGGAAGTAATTTCTGATATCGCCGCAACTACCTCCAACGGGTTGTGAACTCATAAACGGGCGTCTTTGTGGAACATTGATGTTGGATGAAGTTTTGAAGTCATTCATGATAGGACCGTTATAACGAGTTGGATAACAAATAGGGGTATCAGTGTAATTACCACATCCTAAGTATTTCTCAGCAAATAATCGGTATGCCATATTGATGACGTCCCATTTGTAGTCGGGAATATCACACTCGGTAAGAGTTTCAGCAAAATCGCGCACTTCTTCATTTAAAGGTTTAAACTCTTGGAAGGTGATAGCGCCCATAATATTAGTTGTAACAGATTGTATCAAATTGCGTGCAGCGTTGGCTTTGCGAATTCGCTTATTATTGCGAAAACATGATTGTAATCGACCATAGATAAATCGGCATATTTCAGCAACGATAATAATAGTGTAAATAGTAGTAAGTTCCATAGTACACGTGTATATATTATCATACAATTATTTAATATGTATTAAAAAAACAAACTCATAAAAATATAAATGGATTCATCACGCAAAAGTATACTGGATGAGTTTGAATCTGTAACATCAACCGAAATATTAACACCAACCGGTAATTCAACACAAGGATCTGCTTCAAAAGATATAAAAATTATTACAAAAGCTATGGAAAAGCTGGTTATGGATATACAACAATTAAAATTAGATAATACTGCTATAAAAGCTGAACTAGCCATATCAACAAATAATAATCAATTACTAAAAGATCGAATGGAAGAATTGGAACATAGTGTAAGTGCTGACCAAAAACTTCATGAATGGCAAGTGGATGCATCTCAAGAGAGTGGTATTGAATCAAGTATGACTAAGAAAGAAATTGAAAAGAAACTAGAAGATTATGCAGTACGTAGGCGTCAATTTGGAATGAACTAATACCAAAAACCACATATTTTTTTATGTTTTAAAGGATGTGCATGATTATGCACTAGAAAGCATTTTACACATATTACGAAATCACATATAGAGCATTTTCCAACTAAAACTTTGGAATCATAACATACACAACACTTTTTCATAATACCAATATCAATTACAAATATATATATTTATAAATATATACTAGGTTTTTAATAAATTAAGATACAAATGAGTCGAAATAGACGAAGTGTGCGAAAAATGCTGCATGATGACGGCTCATTGCCACAAGATACCATTTTATCCGAAGCATCCGGGCAAGTATTACTTACTTCGGATTCATTACGCATTATTTCAAATATGGTGAGTAAGGCTATTAAAAGAAAATTAACAACTGCCGAAGTTGGAATGTTAGATAAATTTATTAACCGTATGCCTGGTAGTCAGTTTGAAAGCATGCAACTAGGTGCTGCTCAGAAAAAAATAGCAGATCAATTTATTTACAAAAGTAAAATGTATGATGAAATATCCGCCGATCATGAGGACTTATCATCATTAATACATTTAGAAGGTGATGCTACCATGCAAGATGCTCAAATGGCTGAACTAAATGGACTTACAACTAATGAAAATCCACTTAAATATAGTATGTTCCGCGATAGACAAGGCCGATCAGTAGTGTCTCGAGAACGGGCCGGTAATGCAAATATTCATACCAATCGAAGTGCAGCCAATAACGTTCTCAACCAAGAAGGACGCGATCTTAAAAATGCCGATGGTTCACACAATGGTAAAGATACGTTGGAAGCTGCTATGCGCATACAGCAGAAAGTTAACAAGGAATTGTTAGGTTCAATTAGGACATTCAATGGTACATTTAACCCAGAAACTATTGATGGTATATTTTCCCGATCAGTGAATTCGCTGACTACTTATGATAGTGTAAATTTGCCACATCAAGTAGTACCTCTTGATTCTAGATTTCGATTAGTAGATCAAGGAAGCAACAGTGAATACAAATGGAACGTACATACCGCAAACGATGCGGGCCGACCGGGTGATATTCGTATGCAAGACACACTTACTGAAATTATGGCTATGAAGATTTGCCCATTCTGGATCCCGGTGTCTAATTCTCGCCACCAATATTACGAAAAGATTCGTATGTACATCAAAGAATTTAAGGGACAAAGTGTCCAAGTAAATGAATTTGTCGACGGAAGTTCTGCAAATAATGTATCTACTAGCTTTTACCATTTCGAGTTTCTTATTGATAGACGTGAAGTAAATCGCATTCACTTAATTCCTATTTGTCCGACATTTATATTTCGATTACCAATAGCTCAAGTTAATACTTTATCGGTCTCTTTTCGAGCACCATTTGAACTTATCGAATTTGACGATGACAGACTATTCTTCTCAGTGAGTAACACTAATCCAGCATTATTTACTACATCTACCCAACATAAATTAGCAACCGGAGATCTGGTATATGTTACTAATTTTCAAGATCCACCAGTTACTATTAATGCTAGTTTTACGTCCACATGTGTTATAAACATTATTGCTATCGTTGGTACACCAATCGTTGTTGGTTCTAGAGTTGTTGGTAATGGTATCAAAGATGGAACTTTTATTACATCCTTTGGAACAGGTTTTGGTGGTGTAGGTACTTATAACACTGGTCGTGCAAATCTTATTGGACCCATTACTAATGGAGGTATTGTTGTAAGCACTAATGATGCAGAGGTTAATACTCGTGTTGGTCATTTTATTACTCGTTTAAGTAATACTCAGTTTTCTATACCCGTCGATCTTTCGGGTGTACCATCAATAGTAGATAATGTAGAAGTTCAATTTGGTTCAAAACGCATTGTTACCCAAATAGAATTTATATCATTGGAACAATAGACTTTTTCTTAGAAAAAGTTAAAAAAATATAAATTTAGTTTTTTTATTTACATCCGTTTTGGTGAGAACTATCTCTATGATATAAAGGAACACCATCATAAACATACGGTGGATCTACAGGGTCGTATTCGGCAAGTCTGTATGTACTAACTCTAGTCCCATGTTTAGGACAATTATAAAAACCATTACCACAATGTGTACAATCGGTTATTTCTTTAAACTTTTTTTCAGTCGATTCAAAAGCTACTTTATCTTTTTCCGCCTTATCGGATATTGCTTTTGCTGATGCGGTATCAGCAGCATCTATTTCAGCATTAGCTTTTTTTACAATCTCTGTTTTTTCCGCTTCAGATTTTTCAGCAGTCGCTTTTGTAGCATCTATTGCCGCCGTATTTGCTGATGCGGTGGATACAGCAAAAAATATACCACCAACTACTATTAAAATAATAAGAATTACAATCCCTATTACAATTTTATTCATTATTTCAACTACTATATATTATAAATTAAACTTTTTTAAACTACTTATTCTTTAACTCTAGACGCGGCTGCTTCGGCTTCTGCAGATTCTTCAATATTCTTAGCTTCAATCATTTGGGCTTCTGTCATACCTGCATATGGGTTTACGGGTTCTTTAGCTCTAGCTGCAGCTTCTGCCGCTGCTGCAGCGGCTGCGGCAACCCTATCAGATTCTAATTTGGCCATATACCAGTATCCACCAACTAATAAAATAAGAACTAAAACGATTGCTATAACAATATACATTTTGAATAACTATAATTATGAATTTTTATTTTTGTATTTATAATTTAAAAAAATGTTTATGATTTTAAAACATGCCGTTATTTATTGTTATTATTGTAGTATTTATTTTGACGCTTTCCGCATGGATTATAGTTCATCCTAATCCCATGTTCGAAGATAGTTGGAAACTTCATTCTTGGGGAGGTGCTCGCGTAAACGAATTTATTGGTAATTTAGATCTTGTTACATTTTCATTAGGTGAAACTCGTGAAGAAATTATGTTAAATCCCGGAAAAAACCTCACTCCTATGGCATTTGCCTTAGATGAAATAAGTGGCTCCGAAGTAAGAGCTCATACTCAACAACTTCCTTTAAAATTTGTATTAACATATGATTTATTGCCTTACGAACATGTCAAGTTAATTATTACTGAAGATGATAAAGAAATCGCTGAAATGATTTTTGTTGTTGTAAAAGATGAACCATGAATTAATAGGTAAATTCATTTTTTTGAATTAAAAAAATGAATTATATTTTCTATGACATAATGATTCGCTATAACAGACAGACCGATCAACCTAAAAAAATTGCTAAGACAGAAAATAGTAGTGTGTATAGATCACGCTTAGATGGTAATACCGTAATAATTAAAAAATATATAAGTAAGGATTTTGTTGTCGCTTTAGATCAGGTATTAAAAGAAGTTAATATTCTACTTAAGATAAAACATATCGGAATTACATCCCTTTTAGAAATTTGGCCTGATGATCATTTACCAACACTTGTTTTAGAATATGGTGGACAAAACCTATGGGATTTCTCTAATACAAGATCTCCACATCTGAGAATGCTACAATTTGGAGAAATTTTCGCACAATCCTTTCAAGCTCTTGATTATCTACATAAAAATAATATTATACATAGAGATTTAAAAGCTACTAATATTCTCATTCAAATGAACGATACATTAATCCCTCCTAAACCTATCGTTAAAATATGTGACTTTGGATTAGCTAGACGTATGAATGGTATTATGACTCCTCATACTTGTACACCAAATTACAGAGCTCCGGAATTACTATCTGGCATTTATGAAGAATTTGATAGCACTTACTCAGAGAAAATCGACATGTGGTCTATGGCATGTGTTATTTATGAATATTTAACACATGATATTTTATTTAGAGGAGATTCTGATATTGAATTATGGAGAAAAGTTATGGATTGCATTCCAGCACAAGATAGTCCTTATAAATTCTTACCAATACCTAAAGGTAATTGGACACCTATTAATAAAGCATTCGATAAAAAATACTACGGTTTAGATTTATTTAAAGGATTATTGCCTATGAAAAATATGACTAAGCAATTACTTTCATTAAACCCTAAAGATAGACCATCTTCTGACGAATGTTTAATTATTATAAATAACACCTTCGGTTTATCATATAAACCCTCTACAGATATTATCCAACCTCCTCGATTTTTAGTGAGAAAAACTACCAGAGTAGATCTAAATATTAGGCATGTTGTTGTTTCAAATATGATATCTATGGAAAACTACTATGAAGTTTCTAGATCTACAATATCACTTGCTGTCGACATTTTTGATAAATGGTTAATGATTACCGATGGTAATGATGACTTGATACTTCACTCTCTAGCAGCTGCTGTATTGGCTAGTTATTCTAGTTTAACAATACTTGAACCTGTAGAATTTGCATCAACGTATACAGAAGCTGATGTTATATCCGCAGTAAAAAGTCTATTCAAAGCTTTGGATTATAATTTAGAATTTATGGATATGTGGTCACTAATGTTGGATACCGCTAAAACAAATGGATTACCTGTAACCGAAGATCATCTAGACTTGTATTGGTATCGTGTATGCGAGTTATTATTAGATTATGATCTAATGTTCGCCAAATCTCAGGATGAGATACGTATTGTATTAGATACTATTATAGTATAATTTAAGCCTAATGGTGAAACTTCATTATTAGGCCAAAAAGGTGATAATATCCTAATAATCCATCATTTTAGAAAAAATTGATTTTTTACTACGGATATATCAGTTTAAGACTTTTATAAACAAAACATGTATAACTCACTGCAGAAGAACACAATCGGGGTCCCTTGTGGAGGATCATCAGCTGCTATCATGGCAGGTGAAAAGGCTGCCGTAAAGGAGCAAATGGCTGCTGGACGTATTCCAACACCAGATGGAAAACTCTGGGATGCGATCGTGGCACACTACGGACTGCCTTCACCTGTAAAAGTGGACAGTGTCCAATCTACGGTGACCCTCCCACCTGGCTGGAAAATCCGTGCAAACCCAAGTGATCCATATGGGCGATGCACACAAATCACTGACCATGAGGGACAGGTCATAGGAGGAACCTTCCTCAAGAACACGGGGTATGACTACTACGGTAGTACCTCGTTCAATAAGGAACGACTCATAGCACTTGGTATCCTAACCGAGTGAATTTTCAAAACATTGTTTTTTTGCCAAAAATTGATTTTTTAAGACTACATATCAAGACTATGGCTGAGACTATGAATACGCCTATCGGAGTTCAGCAAGAGATATTTAATAGAACGAGTTTCGGGCATTTATGCTGGTTGCACTGTGCCCAGCTGATCCAGGACCCCTCTATCAGTGGATTGGTAGCCCATGTTGAAATGTTACCATCATTGTTAAGTGAAGCTGAGAATGTTCTTCCTAAGGAGTTTGTCCTTGGCGAGATGTTGGAGACTGACCACCTTCAGGCGCTAGTTGAAAAGCTCACAGGGAAGAGTGGAACGATTCTTACAGGACTCCCTCTTCCCAAGAAGGATGAGGTGTTCATCCTCTGCATCAGCAACCACTATGTATGCTTCCTACAGAAGGGTACTCAGGATCACCCTGATATCTGGAGGTTCAACCCTCTGATGCACTTGGGATTTGTACAGTCATCTAGGGCTGAGTTTAGGGAGCAGGTTCCCCAGTGGGCTATGTCCATTAAGTTGTAAATACTATATTTTTTTATAAAAAATATAATACTTTTATAAAAGTAAATATAGATATGAATATTGAGAAAGGAGTTGTTCAAATTTTTAGCGACAAAACTATTGTGGACTATTCTCATCCTTGGGCTTTTTCACATAAAGAACGATCCACAGGTAGTGGTTTTATTATCGAATTAGAAGACTTTTTAAAACCAACCAAATATATTTTAACAAACGCCCATTGTGTTAATGATTCTTCTTATACTACCGTTAAAAAACAAGGCATTTCTAAATCATATAAAGCTGTTATAGAAGCCATTGGTTATGAAGTTGATTTAGCTATATTATCTATTTCTGATGAATCTTTTTGGAAAGATATCACGGTTTTAGATATTGGTAAAATGCCTTATAAACTGGCAAATATAAACGTATATGGATTTCCGTTAGGTGGAAATAATATTAGTATAACACAAGGAGTAGTTAATCGTATTCGAGTTATTCCATACTTTAATGCTGTAAAAAATATTACAATTCAGATTGATGCTCCCATTAATTTTGGAAATTCTGGAGGTCCTGCATTGGATGATACTGGAAAAGTAGTTGGTGTGGCCTTTGCTGGTGAAGATGATATGCGAACACAGAATATGGGTTATTTAATTCCCGGTATAATTATTAGGTTCTTCTTTAAAATGATACAAAAATATAAAAAATTTCCCGGTTTATGTTATATGGGTGTAGATTATCAAAAAATAGAAAATTCAGCCGTTAGAGATTATTATTCACTTCCACCCAATCATACAGGAATTTTGGTTACAAATGTACACGATACTAGTGCATTGGCTGATGTTTTACAACCCGGTGACATTATTATGAAGATCGCTGGAGTTAACATTGATACTGATGGTCAAGTTGCTATGAAAGATATTTTAGCCGTCCAAAATAAAACTCAACATGTTCAACTTGTTTCGGATGAAAGGGTATCATTCTTTATGCTTGTTAGTTTAAATATACCAGGTGAAGATGTTGAATTAGATATATGGAGAAAAGAAAAACGTAAAATTCTCAAATTCAAAGCTAGATTGCGTAATTTTCTAGTACCTATACTACCTTATCAAGCAGTACCATCATATTTTATTATAAGTGGTATGGTTTTTGTACCATTAACTTTTATGATGTTAGAAAGACTTATCGAAATTAATGACGATGAGGTATCTCACTTATTAGGATATATGGAAGAAGAAAAAGAATTTGCTGACCAACAAAAAATAGTATTAACTGAAATTCTTTTATCAGAAATGACCGAAGGATATAATAAAAACCGAATGGATGTGTTACAATCTATAAATGGTGTAGATATTAAAAATCTAGAGCATATGTTTAGAGTTGTAAATGAACAAACTAAAAAAGAAAAATATTTACTTTTAGTATTTGAAAATTCTTCTGATATTATTATTCTTAACAGTAACGAGGTGCGAAAATACTCTCGCAGTGTCGCTGTAGATCAAATAGGAGTTTCGGAGATATATTATAATGATACCTCTAATACAAAGGGATCTAAAGTAGTAAATGCCTCTAAATTTCGAGAAACAGGAATCGCTAAATTGTCTTCTAAAAAGAAATAATATATAAATACTTGTCTTTTTTAATCTATGAGATATACCTTTTTAATTGTCATGGATTACTTACCATATATCGCTATCGCTATTTTAGTGCTTTTAATTACCCTATGGTTGTATCTTAGACAGTCTGAAACGGCTGAAGACATGGAAGAAGAAATAGAAGATGATGATGATTTGGAAGATAATTCAAAAAAAATTAATAACTGATTTTTATATTACATAAAAAGCATCATATCTTTATATTATGGCGTTGCCTCCAATTACAGCTGATGAATATAAAAATTACATAGATGAATCTTTAGAAGGTAATATCAATCAAGAATGGAAAGACTTGCTTACTGAACGAAAGAGTTACTCCGGTAGTCTCAAATATATAGTAGCTTATGACAATAATTATGTATTGATGTATAATACTAGATATCTTGTAAAAATTGTCAGTAGTGAAATTTTTACAGCATTAGGTATGACAAATGATATGGCTTTAAAAAAACGCGGAGTTATTCATTATTTACTACAGAAACAAAATTGGTTTGAAGAATTACCTATTGATCATAAAAATGCTTATAATATGATTTCTTATGGTATTCAAAACGTACATACTAATCCATATGTAGATTACTTTTGTGTTAGATTCAAAGTCGCATTGTTTAGATTTTTTAAAATTTCACATATTCTTCCCTCCGGTTTTAACCCTACATATGCCAATAGTGAATCTATTATCGTTTGTTATGGTACCGGACTTGAAATTCCTAGTTTTAACATCCAATTTTCAGTTTATTTAAAAACATTGGTCAGACTTTTAGATCCTAATGTTTCTGAAGAAAATATTGTTGATATTCTATGCACACAATTAACTAATGAAATCGTAGCATTGAATAATGCTAATGGTAAAATGCAAATTGATATGCATTTAGTTAAACGGGTTCAAATTATATTCGAAGACAAACCATTAATGGTAGGCGAAATTGTTAATAAGTATTTGAAAAAAATAAGACAATTACCAGGTGGTTTAGAATTAGTCGGTTATACTTCTTCAATGATTCGACAGATTATTCCAAATTGTGAAATATCGGTATTAACAGAACAAGAAGAATATATGTTTAGTGGTTCGGTCACTCAAGATCATTGAATTGTGTTTTAAATTAATTATATATCATTTCTTCTATTACCTACTGGTCCATCAACTTTTGGCATTATCCATGCTTTACTATATATACCTGTATCTGTATTTTTAAATATATTTTTATGTATTCTATTCAATGTTACTAAATAAAACTTGTCCATATTATCTGTTGTTATTGGATAGTATTTTTTTCCATTTTTTTTTAAACAACTAGCGGATTTCGGATATCCATAATATAGATACGACATTGATTTTCTATCATTACAACTATATTTATTCTTCGAATCGTAATCAATATTACATTCTGTATATAATTTTTTAGACATTCGAAATTCGTTATATTTTGGATTTACCAAGGATTTTAAACTACTACACCATTGTAAGTCTATTAATGGTTCTGTAAACACGTTGAAACTCTTAACCATTCTAATTCCAATAAAATTAACATCATTGCAACCACATTCATATTTTGTATCATCTCGTATACTACATTTTAAACAATCATCACATGATCCAGCATAATTATCATTTTGTATGTTTAACCTAAATTGATATAATTCTGTAAATAGTTCACGTAATGAATTATATATAACTTTTTTTGGAGCTTCACCAGAAATATCAATGAAATACGTTGCTATATAAATTGTTGGGGTATTTTCTATAAAATGTTTCACAACTTTATAACATCTCTTATTTACTAACATAAGAGTTAATAATGACTTCATATCACATTGCCCAGCTATACTCAAAATAATCGGATAGTGATTCATTTGTGTTTATAATTATATTGTTTTCAATTTTATACAAAAAAGTTTTTTATTTTCGGCACGAACCAACATGCCAATATTCATTTAGTACCACTCCGTTTTCTCCAAGGGGTCCATATGTGAAATGAAATTTAGTACAATTACTACAACTATCTTTATTCCATACTACATCATAATTCCCACACTTAGGGCACATTTTTGTGTCAGGGTTATTGCAATTTCGACATTGACTATTAAATAAATTATCACTTCCAAAGTAATTCCCGCAACCTTTACAATGATTAGACATTTATCTTTCATATACCTATTGTTTAATTCAAAAAAGACAAAAAAGTTTTTTTTATTTTTTATTTTTTTTTCAAAATGGTAATTGTAATGATATTCACTTCTTAGTGGCGCGGGCACGGGCTTTGTTACGAGAAGACTTTACGGTTGGCTCAGGTACAACCTCTTCCTCAGCCTCAACTTCTTCCTCGGCTTCGACTTCATCGACTTCATCGCCTTCAGCATCGGTATCCTGGTGCTTGGCATTCTTGTGGTACTCGTTGTAAGCTGCAACTTTTTCATCCATATTGGTAAATAGAGTTTGATGTTCTCCAGTAAGGGCAACGTCTCCGTTGGGAGTGGGGGGGTAACTATCAATAAGAATGATCTTAAGTACCGTTACAATCATTTCGTAACTTACGGTCTTAGCATCCTTGTAGCTCATAAGTAAGCGGATTTGGGGAGCAATACGGTGAATCAGTTCAACCAAAAGATTGGAGAAGAATCGCTTGATATTGGTGCTAACACGTACTTGTTCGTACTCTTCGTCATCTTTCTTGTTAATTTCCTTCAGGTTCTTGCAAACCAGTCCGATGTAAAAGTTGAATCCGAACTTACGTCCACCATCCTCAACATCGTCTTCGTCTGTATCAATATCTTCGAGATCATCAATACCCTTCCATAGGTAAGTGGTCTTAGTATTTCCTTTTCCGTCGACTTTTTGTTCGGCGTAAGCATGTCCTTCTTCAACTTCCCGTTGTTCAAATGATTGGAATTCAGCCTTTTCAACCGTCTTCGTAGTTGTCTTCTTCGGCTTCTTCGTCTTGCCTGCCTTCTTCTTGGCATTCTTGACCTTAAACTCCTTAAATTCTAACTCCCATTGTTCGCGGCGGCTTTGACGATCAACAATCTGCATGTATGATGGTAGAGTGCAAAATAGAGGATATAGAGAACATGCCTCCTTAAGACCTTCGCTTACACAATGATCCGGATACATGATCTTCTTTTGTCGTTCAAGAGTAGTGGCCATAGCATGGTTAGCAAACTCAGAAATAGCCGCCTGCAATGTTGTTGCCAAAGCAATGATTGATGAATCGGTAAATCGAATCTTAGTCTTGCTTACTACATCTCGTTGGAAGAATAGATCAACCTGCGGGTTTTCGTCACGCAGCTTTTGTAATAGAGTTTTGACCGAACTCGACTGATTTAGATCAACTCCCTTAGTGTACTCAGTAAATCCTAGCGTAACTGCATCTTCACCATCAGCAGCGTTCGGCTCGTCTAGAGAAGCCAATTGTTCCTTGGCCAACTCCTCTTGATTTTTCTTGCTCAGAGTCTTGCCGTCTGCAGCAAGCTCATCACGCTTATCAAAGAGGGCAATAATCTTCGTCAACTTCTTGCACAACTCATAAATAGTCTGGTTATGACTGTAACTCGTTGAAGCAAAGCTGTTATACTCCTTCTGGGCTGCCTTAAAAGCATCCTTCGTCTCGACATCCGCTCCAGTAGCCGGCTTGTCGGGAAGTGTAGGCGCTCCCGTCTTCTTGAGAGCAAGTAACTTCTCACGAATTGGGGCCAAATCAGTTTCAACCTGACGGTTCATGGCTAGGCGATCGACATGCATCCTTACACGAGGAGGAGGGATGACACATCCTACGATCTTGGAGAGTTGGTGGCGTTTAGTATCAGTTGACATTATGTTTGTTGGATTTGCGTTGACTAAAATTTAGTAAAGCTGGATATAAGATTATATCAGGTATTTCTTTATATGTTATTTCAATTTTCATTTTTACATATTTGCCCTTATAGACTAGGAAAATACAACCTATACGACTTAAAAAATTAAATATTTTCCTTTATCATCCACTTATTCAGATGATGAATACTCATCCATATCATCAAATTCTCCAATATTGTCCTTATTCGCTTCAATACTACTATCTTCGTCACTATCACTCACCTCCCCTATATTCATAAACTTATTTATTTCCGAATCATCCGCTGTTTCTATCGCTTCTTTTTTCGAAACCTTTAACGCTGACTTCGGCGGAGCACGCGTTCCAATTTGATCAGCCAACTCAACCCCTACTACCGGCACTACTACCGGTTGCGGAGGGGCTACAACATGTTGTCCTCCATTAACTACATGTGGTGGCGTATTATATCCTTGAGGTGGATGTTGTGGACCCGGCGGTGGTCTCTTGATCACTTCCGGCTTCTTTTCTCTTGTCATAATCCATACTAATAAACATACTACTATCACTACCACTACGCTAAATACTAGTATCATCATTTTGTTGTCTTGAAAAAAGTTCCCTACCGATTTTACACCAGTTGCACCAGCAGAAACAGGTTGCACTGGCTGTTTTGACTGTTGTGAGATATGTGGTCGAGATTGAACAAAGTCCGGTGTTATAAAATTATCGTCCATTATTTTCGCCAATAAAAAGTATTAAAGATTAAGTATACTACAGTTATTGTTTATATAGTTTTAATTTTTAATACGTATTTCAATTATGTCCGATATTGAAATATTAAAAGCTTTATCTTATGATGTTACTGATATTGTTTCTGTTTTTAAATCATATTTCGAAAAACTCGAATATACCAATTTCTCCGGAGCCTATCCATACGAAACGGAAACAATTATTAAGAATTTAAAAACTTCCGTACTTAAAACTAACATTTTCAAAGCCGATTTGTTTTCACAACCACATCCTTTTAATAAAACAGAATCAGAAATTTTTATTACTGATGTTTTCAAATTTTATTCTTCTATTCAAGAATCATATTACAAACTTCTTTATGTATATAACCAGTATGTAGGGTTTAAAATCGAATCTTCTTCCTCTTCATCTTTTTCTTCATCCGCCGGTCATGATTATAATGCCGCTTTGAAAATATATGAAAATGCTATCTCCCTATGGGAATCCTTTAAAGAATATATCGAATCTATGAATATCGAATACATTCTTGCAGAAAAAATAGAAAACGCTATGTTTAATACTTCCAGTGATCAACGATTAAATTTACTTAAATTTATTAAAAAAATTTACGATTCCCGTCATGGATTAACTATCATCGGATTATACGGTGAAGTTTTGCGTAAAGTCTTTGAAATCTCTACCAGAGAAAACAAACCTGTTATCGAATATGTTAATAATCTTTTAGAAGACCTCAAAATAGAAATTTTACCTCCTATTTCTAGATTAACTAATAATAGAAAACAAACCATACAAACTCTCGTTCAACGTCACCGATTAATACCAGATGCTATGAGTAGACCTTTCTCAAAATTAATATATGATTTAACTTCCGTTAAAGTTAATGATGACAAACCTTTAGCAAGTTTACCTAAAGTATGTAAACATATATCTAATAAAGTTCGAAAATATGGGTTTATTGTTATATCTAAACGTATTGCACAACCTATTGAAAACAATATTTGGATGCTTACTGACGCTAATTATCTTCAAAAAAATAATCTTATCACTTCCGTAGAAACCGGCGTTTCGGATGCCACCATTAAAAGATCTAGGACTATCGTTAAAATGGAAAAACCCACTGCTCCACAATTAGATGATGGCATTTATTACATTAATGATGAATTCTCTACTGAAAATAACTTCTATTACGTATTGGAAACTTTAGATGGTGTGAATTATCGTATTATGCATCCTTGGTACATTTCTATATTTTCTAAAAAAATATACGAGATTCCATCTGATAGAATACCAGATTTATTATCTAAAAAAAATCAACCTTCTACACGTGTTGAATCTTATAACACTATTCTTAATGATGAAATTCTCTCTCATTTACATAGCCCTTATATACAACAAAATGATATGTCTCGTTTAGAAAAAAAACAAGTAGAAATTAAATGGACTGTTATACGTAAAAAAATCGCACGCGGTATGCTCGAAGATTATCGTACATTATTCGATAGTAATAAGGTTTCTAAAGATAACGTTTTAACATTGATTACAAACCCTACTATTTTCGCTAATTCTATTAAATATATCATTCATTCTTTATCATTAAAACAAATGTCCGATCACCATTTGATAGAAGTTTATATATCATCTCTACAATCTCTTGATAATATGAAAATCGGTATGAGTAGGGATGTAGCCACTATATATAAAGAAAATTATCAAGAGAAAGTTTTAAAACTTCTAGAAGGTGGATCCAGTATCGCTAATACCATTAAAATTATCGATATTCTAGAAGATGTTTTAATCCTTATGCTTGAAACACATATTAGCGAAAAAAGTAACATTTATTCTATCATCGATCAAAAAATAGAATTAATTGAATCTATTGAATTCTCTGACAAATAGTCTTTACGATCTGTTTTATTTAAAAATCATAACATAATATATCGTTTCTAAACCTGCACAACATCTTTACTGTTTTTTCTTTATCAAGTTTAAACCATTCACCTATAATTGATAACGGTTTTAAGTATTTATGAAATAATTTTTCAAGATCAGACATAGTATCTGACTCAATATATCCAATTATTTCCAACTTATGCGAATTACCTGTCTGTAAAGATGATTTACGCTCTTTTAATTTTTTAGTCATTCCTATTTT
>Ga0136588_1000187_pt1 | contig 23128 bp, 35 predicted proteins | sample AntRauMFilla1564_FD_104782 | JGI IMG/M metagenome (GOLD analysis project Ga0136588, IMG submission 104782) | Saline lake microbial communities from Rauer Islands, Antarctica - Metagenome Filla 1 #564 | ecosystem: Environmental > Aquatic > Non-marine Saline and Alkaline > Saline | place... | reverse complement strand
TAATAGATTTTCACTTGTTTTACCGACTAAAAAGCACAAACAATTCAATAAACATACATCTAATGGTTTTAGTGTTAATTCAAGTCTAAGACTTCGTAGAAAAGAAGGTGAATATTTTGTTGATGTATTTCTTGAGAAAGAAGCAGAATCAATTAAAGATGGTGAAGTTCTTGGAATTGATGTTGGAATTAAAAAGTTAATGTCATTATCAAATGGTGAATTTGTTGGTACGAATATAGAGAAATTAATACAAAAAGTTAAAAATAGGAAAACTGGAAGTTTAAATCAAAAGAAAACGATTAAAGAAGTAAAAGATTATATCTCTAAATGTGTAAATGAGTTGGAACTAGATAATTTAAGTTGTATAGTAATTGAAGATATTAAACAAAGTAAAATGATGAAAAGAGGCAAATCCTCAAAACAACATCGTAAAACTTTGAGTAAATGGTATCATAACTTGTTTGTCGGAAGATTAAGTGGCAGATGCGAAATGAACCGTGTTCATCTCGTAACTGTTAATCCAGCATATACAAGTCAAATGTGTTCTCATTGTGGAGAAATTCACAGAGAGTCAAGAGTAGGTGAGTTATATTCATGTAAGTCTTGTGGTTTTAGCAGTGATGCAGACTATAATGCAAGTTTGAATATAAAACAACTATTCTTGAGTAAGGAACCTACCGTTCCTAATGACATAAAATCATGCATAAGTTTACATAACTTTGTATGAACGGTCATTCAATAAGATACCACTTGCAATAGGTAAAGACGCAAGTATAATGGCTTCTCCGCACCCATTAAACCTTGTATAGGAGACTGACTATGAAAGTTACTGCTGCGCAGATCAATACTACCCCAGGAGATTTTCAGGGTAATAGTAACTTGATTCGACAAGGTATTATTAAGGCAGTTGAAGAGGATTCCGATTTAGTAATATTCCCCGAAATGACGATTGCTGGGTATAACTGCCGCGACCTTTTATTTGATCACCTATTCATAGAGCAAAACTTAAAGCAGGTTCAAGAAATTGTGGAATTCTCTAAAGATTATTCTATACATATCGTAGTTGGATATGCTGATTATAATAGAACTGGAATAGGTAAGCCTTTTCGTAATATGGCGGCAGTTATACATCAAGGAATTATTGTAGGGACATATCAAAAACAACTACTTCCAATGGGTGATGTTTTTGATGAAGCTAGATGGTTTGAACCAGGGACCGCCCCTTTTATTTTTACCATTGGACAACATATTATAGGAGTTACTATATGTGAGGATTGTTGGCGAGAAGATAAGGGACATCACCAGATTATTAACCATAAAGCAAATCCAGTAAAAACTTATAGAGATTTAGGTTGTGATACATTGGTATCGTTAAATAGTAGTCCTTACTGCCATAACAAACCGAACACCCGCCGCCAGTTATTTCGTGAAATATGCACAGGTAGTATAAAAAACTTCGTATATGCAAACCAATATGGAAGTCAGGATGAGCTAGTATTCGATGGTAACAGTATGATTGTACGTAATAACTCAATAGTTAAAATAGCAAATCCTCCTCTTCAACCTCTTCCTATTGACTACGTAACCACAATCACAGTTGATCTAAACAATAATATTTTTCTACCTATAAGTAATGAAAATCATTATATTTGTTTGGCGATGGTTTTACTTGGTTTACATGATTATGCTAAGAAAACAGGAATGACTAAATTTGTAGTTGGGAGTTCTGGTGGTATAGACAGTGCAGTAGTTATTGCTCTCGCAGCTATGGTTTTTGGCGCTGAAAATGTATATGGCATTAAAATGCCTAGTAAGTGGAGTAGTGATCATAGTTTGAATGACGCTCGCCAGCTTCATAAAATGTTTGGTATTAACGACCTTACTGTACAAATTGATCATAATACTTTGTTGGATCACATTAACCATAGCATAGGATTTGTTAAGGGGGTGCAGAACATTCATGGTCCTGATGTTTATAATCCAGTTGCAGATGAAAATATTCAGGCAAGAATGCGAGGTCAAATAGTTATGCATTTTAGTAACGCTACTGGTGCTTTGGCTTTTGTAACTGCTAATAAGACAGAATCGGCATTGGGGTATTCTACTTTATTTGGTGATTTAGCTGGAACTTTTGCGCCAATAGGTGATCTTTATAAGTTAGAAGTTTATGAGCTAGCTAAACAGATTAATCAATACTATGGTAAAGAAATGATTCCCCAAAACATCATTGATAAAGCCCCATCAGCAGAATTAGCTCCTAATCAGACTGACGAAGCTAGTTTACTTCCTTATCCTATTCTTGATCCTATTGTTAAGTTACATATCGAGGAATATACGGGAGATTGGATAGGATTTAAAAATAGAATTCGTTGTCTAGGTAGCAATGGAAAATTAGAAATGGCGCTTAATTGGGTAGATGATGAAAATAATAGAGAAATATATGAAAAGATGATAAATCGCATAAACAGAATGGAATTTAAGAGACGATTGTCTCCTCTTTGCCCCAAGCTTACTAATAAATCGTTTGGTACTGGTCGAAGGATGCCGATAGTAAGACGATAAATTTGTTGAGGAATTATATTTACTTGGAGAAAACCCTAATAAAATATCTAAGAAAATAGGGTTTTCTAGGAATAGTGTAGTCAGGAGTCTAAAAAGAAGCGGGGTATGGAAATGAAGAAAGTAGCATTGTTTGGTGGGAGTTTTAATCCTCCAACTTTAGGACATGAATTTGTTGCAAATCTTGCTTTACATCAGGGTATGGACGAAGTTTGGCTCATGCCTTGTTATAAAAGCCTTTATGGAAAATCTTTAGCTCCAGATGATCAGAGATTGTTCATGCTTAGATTCTTAACTACTAACAACCCCAAATTCAAAGTTTCCTCTTGGGAAATTAATAATAAAATTGAAGGTCGCACTTTCGATATCATGAACAGGTTATGTGAAGAACATCCTGAGAACGACTTTTATTTTGTTATAGGTGGTGACAATGCAGATCGTGTACCTACTGAATGGTATCGTGGTGATGAATTAATAAAAAAACATAAATTTATTGTGATCAGCCGAGGTGGTCATGATAATGAAGCTAATTGGTTTACAGAAGAACCTCACATTTATGTCGATCATGAATTGAAGATGGATGTGAGTTCTACTGAGGTTAGGAAGTTGATTAAAGAAGGCAACTTTGGAAAAGCGGGAAGAAAGCTTGCATTTGGAACTTTACCCTATATAATGTCTTATAACATATACAAAGGAGTACAATATGACTAAGAAAGCACTAATTCTTGTCGATATTCAAAACGATTTCATGCCAGAAGGTGGTTTAGCTGTTCCAGAAGGGAATGAAATTATCGAACCTGCTAATGATATGATTAAGTTTGCTAAATCTCAAGACTGGCTTATTGTCGCTACTCAAGACTGGCACCCAGCAAATCACGGTAGCTTTGCAAGTAACAATGATGCTGAGCCATTTAGTATGGGAGAGCTTGATGGGCTTGAACAGGTTATGTGGACTGATCACTGTGTCGAAGAATCAGTTGGTGCTATGTTTCACCCATTGCTACTTGTTGAATACATTGACGAGATTGTACGCAAAGGGACAAACCCCCTTGTAGATAGCTACAGTGGCTTCTTTGACAATGCCAAGCGTGGAGACACTGGACTTCATGATATTCTCCAACGTGAAGGAGTGGAAGAGGTTTATATACTTGGTCTTGCTAGGGACTACTGTGTTGCTTTTACTGCTCAGGATGCTGTAAGCCTTGGCTACAAAACAAATCTCGTAGTAGACGCAACCCGCGCAGTCAACTTTCCAAATGGATCAGATGGTGATGCCATTATTGCTATGCTAAAAGCTGGTATTACATTTATTAACAGCTATATTATTACAAATTTCGCTAAAAAATTAAAGGAATAACATGAACGAAGAAGAAGAAATTAAAAAGATGCTCGAAAGTATCTCTGGACCCCTAAATGATATGGTTAGTAAAACAGCCGCCCTTCAAATTGCTCAAAAGATTTATATTAACACACTAAAGGATATTGATTTACAAAAATCTTCCGCAGAACAACTTATGGCACTTGCTAAGTCATCTATGCGAGCAGGGAATGTATTTACGACAGCCGCAAGTCAAGATATGGATTTTTCAAGTAATATGATGGAAATGGTACAAGCTATGGTACAAGCACAAGATGGTAAAGACAACCCATTCGATTTGTGAGTATAAATAACCTGTAGGAACAGGTTATGGATCAGAAAAAGCTTAAAAAGTTTTCCATTCGATTTGGTATTATATGCGGAATGGTAATCACAGCCACTTCTGCATTTAATGCCGTTCTTGGTTCAGTACAAAAATGGAACGATGCTTTTGAAAAGACGGAAGATACTTTCGCTATGGTGGCTCCCGATGATCTTTCTTCGGATGAAAGAATAGAGTACCCAGAAGATTCTTTAGAAGCTGATGTAGAAGAAATATTCAAAGAGCCAATTTCTTCTTTAATTCGTGAAAACCCACTACCCCCGCCTCCACCAGAACCCATATTGGCAATGGCACCAGAAGATGACATAGCAAGCGGTTCATTTTTTCCTAAAGAAGAAAAAAATTGGTTTAGTATTTGGTTTATAACATTGGTTCTTGGTATTGGTATTTGGTATGTTTGCTATCGCATGGGTAGAAAACTAGCTAGAGATTCCTGATAAAGAACTTGTATCAAGGTCACCGTATGATATAATAATATACTCAAGGGGGACTTGTGTGACCTTAATTGTTAATATGTTTGGGGGTCCAGGGGCTGGTAAATCAACACAAGCTGCTGGTCTATTTTATAGATTAAAAATGAAAGGTATTAACTGCGAGTTAATCACTGAAAAAGCAAAAGACCTGACATGGGAAAAGAACTTCATGGCACTAGATCATCAGTTGTTCGTCAGTGCCAGTCAAGTTTATCGCCAAGAAAGATTAGAAGGGCAAGTTGATTGTCTTATTACTGACAGTCCTATCCTTCTAGGTATATTTTATGCTAAAGCTGATAATTCTTCTAGAAATAAACATTTAGCTAATTATCTTCTTGCTGCTTTTGATGAAAAAGATAATTTTAATGTTTATATTAAAAGAAAGAATAATTACTCTTTTGCAGGTAGAAACCAGACAAAGGAGGAAGCTGAAGAAATTGACAAAGCAGTTATAAAATTTATTGATTACCACAATATTCCCCTTTTTACCGTAGATGGTTCTCAGGATGGTCTTGATCAATTAACTAATGCTGTGTGTGGCGTGTTGAGAAGAGATGGTATCATTGCATGAACAAATTAGATATAAAGACGGATTAATTGCTTACTTTATAAAAAGCAATTTTATGAAAAACATTGCGAAAGTAAGGAATTTTCTGTTAAAATTAGGAACAAACTTGTGAAGATACATCGCAAGTATAAATGTTCTGATACAAATAGTAACTATGAATGGTGGGCTTAAAATGTTTGAAGAGATTAACTTTAACGTAGATTTAGTTGTGGCGTGTAGCCCCAACGGTGTAATAGGAAAAGACAATGATATTCCTTGGTATTATCCAGAAGACTTTAAATGGTTCAAAGAATTAACTACAGACAGTGTTGTTATAATGGGAAGAAAGACTTGGGAATCATTACCTAAGACATATCTTCCTAAACGTTTTAATGTAGTTCTTACTAGTGACCCAGAAGGGATGTTTGCCAGTTTAAAAGACGGTGAATTTCATCCTAACCATGGTCCTTTTTTTGTTTCGGATATTAATGAGATAGAACATATTTGTCGAGATGTTGTGGGTCTAGGCGCTAAACGATTTGTAATGGGTGGTTCTCATATCTATAAACTTTTCTTAGATGCGGGGATTGTTAAAGACATATACATGACAAAAATTAAAAAAGAATATGAAGGAGACGCCTTTTTCCCAGAACTTAATAGTGATAAATGGTGTTGTTATGATATTAGAGATAATGATGATTTCTCAATACATAAACTATCTTCGATTGAATATAGAGCAAAGTATAATCAGGAGGTTACTGATGGATGTAACTAATAATTTACCAGAATCTTATATAGTAGGCGAAACTAAACTTAACGCCCAGACTTTTGAAAGATTCCTAAAGGAATCTGGTAAAACCTCTATTCTTGATGAATGGAATAAAAAGAATAGTGAACAAACTGTTTCTGGTTTAGAACAACATTTTGAGTTTTTATCAAGAGTGTACGGAATGGTCGATGGGGAAAAGACAAACGATGAGGCTCTTAAGGACATTATTTCTAACCCATCTCTTCAGTATATTTTTGACCATGGGCAAATAAACATTATGTTTAAGAATGTTTCGATGAATTTCATGGTATTGCTTTTGCGTTTGAAAATCGAGAGCCTTCAAATGATTAATGAAAGAATTAGTTTAGAGGAAATGGGATTTTGGTTACCTCCAGTTCTTGATGATAAAGCAAACAAGGATTTGTCGATCAAGTATGCTGGTGTCTATGCGGTAACTTCAAATAAAATAAACGAATTGCTTGATGAAATAAACTACGAATCTATTAAACAAGAAACACCAGCAGTAGCCGAAACCATTAGAAGTATTTTTACTCGTTTAATGCCTATTTCTTCTCAGATTAACTTAGGTCTTACTTGTACAGTAAGAGGTTGGAGACAACTTATTCTTATGGGTGGTAATTTTTCTTCGGATGATGAATTGCGTTTTGTTTTTATGCATCTTGCTAGAGATATGAAAAAAAGATACTATGGAGTTTTTCAAGATTTGTCTCTTGAAGACGAAAAAGGTCAACGACTAGGATTAGACACATTAAGAAATGAAGGAGCTTGGAAGAAATATCAAATAGCTAACTAGCTCTATTTTTTCTAAAATCCCAAAGCTTCTTAGGTAACCATTGACTACATGCTTTTTTAACTTTATACATAGAGCTATGCTCTTTGTTTCTTATCCATCTTATATATAAACCATAAATCCAATGAGATTCTAGTTTTTTTGGTGAGGAAAACTGTTCCACCTGTTCAATAGGTATAACATAATGAAGTGTATCATGGCAAGTTCTACATATACGCATTGTGTCTTGGTGCGTACCACCATTGCATTTCGGTTTCCAATGATGAATCGTCATATCATATTGGTTCACTTCTCTCTGACAAATCGGACATTTCTCCAAATTTTTCATAAGTGCTGTCTCCTTTTATCGCTGGTTTAATAGTTCTTTTGGTCTCATATATAACAGGTCTGAAACCAGAACCCTGACCAGATTGTTCTACTTTCTCTTGATAGTTTGTACTGTTTGATTGGTCGAAGGTGATTATAAAGCAAGCACCGTCATCTGATCCCACTGCTTCTAATATGGCTCCCATTGAAAGACAATATTCAGAGCAAAGAGCTAATCCAAATCCGTGTTGATTTTTGTTTTGTTGTTTAGTAGTTATTCCAACTTGAAATACCGAAGTTATCATATTGAGTGGAATGCCCTTTCCGTTATCTTTGTAGATAAGTTTTGAACTGTCTGGGTCTCCAGTAAATGTTATCTGGAGACTATCAAGCATATCTGGATTATGCTCTATTGAATTCTTGACAAGATTTAGAATAACTTGAGCTAGAAGCATAGGTGAATGTGGGGTTGTCCAGTCAAGTTTATCTGCTTCTATAATAAAGTTATTCTCATCAACCAAATCTTTAATGAATCGGTCCATAAGAGTTATACTTACCCAAGATTCTAAAGTATCTAAAAGATGAAATGGTTCTTTGTTGTATTGATTTAATTTTTTGACGTTAGTTGAAAGAAGTTGCAAAAGATTTCTTGTTTGTTCACATGAATATTTAATATTATTTAGTTTCTTTTTAAGTTTCTTATCGTCAATACGAATATTATTATTTAGTTGCTGTTCAGTTCTTGTAACTATGTTTTGAATACCACCTATCCATGGCTGAACCTCATGGTTAATACCAGAAATAACATTTGATAGATGAGCACTATAAGAAGCTGTGTTTTTAAGTTGCTCAGATAGTTCGTTTTCATATCTTTGTGTAACTGTCTCTTTTTTAGATTTTGTGCATATTAATCCTATTATTAAAGTAATTAAGCAACCAAACGCAATCCCATCAAGTAGATGGGAACCAAATAAGTGCGCAGTTATATAGGAAATCACGAAGACTATTAAAATTAAAATATAACTTATAATTTTCATATGTTAATTTTTTTATCCAAGAATTTATTTAGCCTATCCCAAATCACATCCATTTTCGCAACGTATTCATACTTCGAAATAGCATTAAGCGTAATGTTATCAGTACAACCAGTAACAAACATTATATCACCAAGTCTGGTAGTATATGTTTCTGCTAATAGAAGTCCTGTTTTACCATTTTGTAAAATAATATCAATAATGCTAGCGTCGAACATTTTATGTTCTTCAAGAAGTGTTTCTGCTTCTTGATAAGTCTTTGCGTAATAAACGGTATGGGGGGTATCTTCGGTGATGTGTTCAATAATCTCCGAAGCAAAAAATTCATGGTCTTCAAGATAAAGTATTTTCATCTAAGAACCTCCAAGAGTTTGCCATAAAAGTTTTATAGACTCGACCACTGTTGGTGAGCCTAAAATCAAAAATAAAGTCTGCCAAGAAAACCAAGCAAATCTATTTCTCTTTTTATTACCAGTTGAATGCCACACAGCAAAATCTAACTGGTTTTGTACTGACTCAACAAGTTGACGATAGCGTAGGCTTTGTTTTTCCTCTTCGGTGAAATCATTATCTAGAATCTCTTCTAGTTTATAACGTAGATCAGTCACTCTCTGGGACGTTGTTTGCCATTTGCTGATGTCTTTTTTCATCATAGTCTCCAAACCTATTTATAAAAAAACCTGCCACTAAGGGCAGGCTTCTTTAAGCTGTAAGGAGTTACATTTAATTACTATTTTTCTTCTACTTCTTCATTTTCATCATCTTCATCAGCAGTTTCTACAACTTCAAACTTTTCGTTGGTCTCGTCTTTGATACTTTCGTTGTATTTCTGTGAAGTTACCATTGGTGCTGCCATTACGGTAGCACCCCCACCAATCTGAGGACTTCCTATTGGTAATTCTTCACCAGCAGCACCAACAAGATCGTCAAAATGATCTACTGTTAATGTACCAACGCTTTTACCTAAAAGCTTAGCTTGTTGTACAATATTATCAGCAACTTCGCTATTACATCCACAATGTTCAAGAATCTGACGAAGAAGTTCGCACTCAAATGTACAAGTATTCATTTCTTCATCAGAGTGGATTTCTGGTACCGATTCTGGTTCCATATTTCCACCCATTGGAGGTGCTTGAGGTGCCATGGATTGGACCATGGCTGGAGTCTCGTAAATAGCTTTCTTAAATGATTCTGCGAATTCCTGAATCTTCATATGTTACCTCACATTCTCTTAAACGGGTCGCTATTTAAGAAGCTTTCCCATTGGTCAATAGTCATAGTGAAACAACAAGGTTCAATTCCTTCACCATCATCTCCCTCACGATCTTCCGATTCATTAATTCCCTTATTGTGAAGATACTGGTCTGGTCCCTGTCTAGGCTTGCGAGCGCCGTCTAGTACATCTCCTTCTTCAATTTCTTCAGTTTCGTCATCGTCATCGTCTTCGCTTTCTTCGTCATCAGTATCGTCATCATCGTCGTTGTAATCCTCTTCTTCATCACCTTCATCTGGTGTGTTAGAGAATTCAACGGCATCTGAACCTGCTGGCTCGTTAGCGTCATCGTCTTCTTCATTACTATCATCATTTTCACCATCATGGCTAATCATTTCTTGATCTGAGCCGTCAACTGCGTCGAGAGCAGCTTCAATTTCAGCGTCTGCAAATGTTGCACCACTTGGAAGTTGGACAGCAACTTTAATATCTGCACTTGGGAAACGCTCTTTGAGGCGTTCAATGATGTCACTTACAGCACCAACGCTATCAGTTCCCATTCCCATTCCCATTCCATCGACAGGGTTCATATCAGTAGCCTGCATGGCTCCACCGATACCAGGAGAAGCAGCTCCAACTCCCATATCCATACCTTCGTTTCTTTTCTTAACTTTTTCACCAACTTTTTTACCTATCTTCTGATTAAAACGAGCAATACCTGCGGTACCATCACAATTGGCTTCTCCAGCGGCATTACCAGAAACGGTAGCACCACCAAAACCAGCATCTTCTTCCATTTGATCGTCTTCATCATAATATTCATTATCCTGATGAGAGGATTCAGTAACTCTGGTTTTTCTTTTAGATTTGTTTTCTTTTAACGGCTTGCCAGTACGCATGGATTCTTCTACCATTCTCCAAGCATCCGCAAGTCTGTATTCTTCTAATGACATGTTAATCTCCTTACTAGTATAGTATTATAACAGCTAGAAGATATTTATAAGAGATGGTATAATAATTTATGGATAATAATGAAGAACTTGAATGCTATGATTGTTCTAATTTATATGAAGATGTTTCATATAATGGAAAAAAAGTACAGTGGTGTGTAGATTTACTTTATAATGGTAAATTAGTAGGAACAATAAGAGTCAAAAACAAAAAAGAAGCGGGGATGCTTAGAAAGAGATGGTATGACGGTGATAAATAACCTCAAGAATTTAGGAGATTATATGTATACATATAAAATTATTTCTGATCAAAAATCCCTTTGTTGGATTCATAACTGTGGTGTTGTTAAAGATTTAAAGCCTGTGGAAGATTATCCTCAGGCTTTTTTAATGATTTTACAAACTGAAATGACTCCAACCGATCTGAATTGGGCATTTGGAGATTATCCTATTATTAAATCTCTAATTTCTTCATAATATCTTCAAGAATATCATTTTTTAAGTCTTCTTTATTTGTAGAAAGCCCAAATACTTCACATACCTGTGAGCGTGTTTCTTCTCCTACAGCAATTAAAGAGTCAGTGTTTTCATCCCAACCACTATTAAGTGTTTCAATTATTGTATTTTCAAAGTAACCTTTTCCCAAACTAACCCCGTATTCCTTCAAATAATCAACTGCACCAAAATCAAAAATAAGTTCGCCTCTAGGAATAAGACGAGAAACTATTGCACTTCTTTTATCTGGGTTTCCTAGAGAGTATTTTTCAGCTTCTTCATAAGCTTTATCTTTATTTTTGGTCCATTCCATTACTCTCTGAGATTCAAGGCGATATGTATCTCCTTCTCTAATATCACCAACATCATAAACAGAAGAATACCCTCTTACATGACTACCTATGACACATGATTTCATAAGTTCTCTTATAGGTTTGTCTTTGTACCAGTAAGAATATAGTGATTGAAGACTATTTTGATTTTTGTTACGGACCCAATCTTGCGCGGCTTCTAGATAAAGAAGAACTTTACTTGGATCGGCTTGGAGAGCTTTACGACATATACCCTCAAAAAGTTTATCCATTACGAACTACCTCCACAAGATCAAGTTGATGATTATGGGTGATTACTTGTCTTTTTCTATTTTGACCTTCAACCGCAAAAAGAGTGGATCGAATTACTTCTCTTGTTTCTACTGTTTCGTTCGCACACTTTGGTAAGTAGTATTTTATCCAATCCTCAACGACTGGTAGGTAAAGAAAAATGTTTTCTTCGCGCAATGGTTTAGTGAGAACTACTTTACCTTCACACATTCTCTCACTTACGGTTCCTACATTAAAGCCATCTAAGGCTTCTTCTTCGTTGTAGGTGTCTTGTGCCCAGAAAACTTTTCTTTCGTCTTTAAGTTGTGCTTGAGACTCTTTCCTGAGCATTTTAGATAGTGGTGACATGTCAGCAGCTTCTCTGACGTTTGTTTCGAATTTTTTATCAAACTTCTCAAAAGCGTAAATACCTATGTTACGAATAAATTCAGTATCTTCTTTGTTTAAAAAGATTACATTACCAAAACCTGCTGCTTCAAATAGCAAACTCTTTCTGCGGTAGAGATTTCTCACATCCATCATTAAGCTCCTGAATTGTATTTATACTTTCGCTACCAAAATCAACCCTGTACTTGAGTAGAGCAGCTTCTTTACCTTTAGATTCTAGATGAACATGGATGTTATCAGCATCAGTCATAAATTTTGGCATTGCCGAACGGTAATATTCTGAATGAGCAGGAATGAGCTTATCAGCAGTTGGAGACTGTGAGTAGTGACATTGCATGTTGCGATTACCCCAAGTTGAGCGAGCAAGATTAAAGTCTTCTTCCATAGTAGCTTCGTCATGGCGAAAAAGCCAATGGTGAGCGTCGAAGGTAATAGGAATACCAAGATGTGAATGGACGTGGGTGTAAAGGTCTTGAACAGACCAACAGCTAGCCTTGTCATCATTCTCAATAACAGTAGCAGATTGAGCACGTTCAGATAGTTTATTAAAGCTAGTCAGAAAACGTGAGGCTACTACTGCGGGGTCTTCGCCATACATACCACCGATATGATAATTAATAGGAATATCAAGTTGGTTAGTTGGGTCCAGTAGATTACACGCTAAAGCGTGCATCTCGACCTCATTGATGCCATTTTGAGCAGAATTGGGGTTAGGGCTAGCAAGAGTAGTAAAAGGTCCTGGGTGAAAAGATAATAGTATCCTATGACGTATAGCGTATTCACCACAGCGTTTAAGCTGAAGAGCAATGGCTTCGTGGTCGGGTAGTTGACTGAACTGATAGCCAAACTCAGCACATGTCATACGGGGAAACAAATCTGAGCTAATACGGAAAGACTTGACGTTGTTTGCTGTATTCCACTCAAGTATAGTCATTAAATCACGCACGTTAGCTAATGCGCGTCTACTGGCTTCTGAGAGGTTAAATGTTTTCTTAATCATGCTACGTGAACAATAAACAGCAGTATGTGCTGGTTTGCGATTACGTAGTTCGGTGTTGATACAGCAATAGCCTAAAATCATGTATATCCTCCTGTCTTTATTTTACAGTGAGGATTCGAAAAGTCAAATTATTTCGGTTTTTTTATTAGTTCGCCAGTCGCCATCAGTTTCCATAAGCCCTTTGTTGTGCTTATATTGAGCAACAACCTTAGCCATATCCGTATCTTTTTCGGTGACCACTTCGTAACGATCTGCAATTGGTCTCAATAATCTAGCAGCATTAAATATTCTGTACATGTAATCATTATCGTAGTCCTCGCCAAGTTTTTCGGAAAGAACATCTCTCAGTTGATTTTTGTTTTTACGAAAAGTGTTCAGTAGTTTAGTAAGACCCTCAGCGTCCATAATAACTTTTTTAGCCATTATTGGTTTTTTGGTTCTAACTATAATCCCGCCTGTATCAGGTTTACTCTCAGCTTTATTATAATTAGCCATACGAGTAGCTTGTGATTTTCTTTGAGTCCATACGTGTTGTGGATTATCTTCTCGTCTAACTACATCATTAACTTTAGGTACATACGAATCTTCTTTAATTTTCCAATAACTTCCAGCCCATAGCTTTCTGTACTCTTTTTCAAAAACATGCTTCTCTAAGAAATGACGAAGTTGATCATCTTTTTCTAGTAAAAGTTGCATCTTACTAAGGCGAACTACGTTTTCGTGATTTTTAGCCCACATGCTTGCGTGGTAAATATATTCAATAAGGTTTTTAGTAGTAACTTTATCTAAGCTTTCAAAAAGAGATTCCATACATAGCTCCTATTCGTTATTTATATTTTACCACTTGAAAGAATACTATATAATGATATAATATGAAAAACGGAGGTACCCATGGCGCGTATAAATCATATTTCTCTTAACCATCCTTACGGAAAGTTAGTTTTGAAAACGTTCGATGACGGAAACCAACAAGCTGAATTTGTAGGGCTGCATTGTAAAGAAGATATTATTAGAATTGCTGCTGAAGGTTTAGCGAGAATCCCGCGTTTTGGTTCTCAGCTTCGTAAGGACTTTACAGTTCTTGAGCATTGTTATTTTATGGGTAAGTATCTAGAGTCTATTGGTGCCGAACCTATTCAAGTGAAACAGGCTTATCTTCATGATTTACCAAAATCTTTTACATGTGATATCCCAAGCCCATTCAAAACAGATCAAGATAGAAAACGAGAACATGTAATTGCTCTTGCCATGCCTTACCCAGAGATTCATGTTGAACTTTCTCCTATAGTGAAGAAATTTGATCATTTGTGTTTACTTGGGGAAGCTGAGTTATTTGGGTATCCAGAATGGGATTGGTTAGAGCCACTTAGAGATGAAAAAGAAGCTCATCACTACAAGTGGTTCTTAGAACGCTTTTATTTTCATGTAAGCCCTAAAAAGTTCTTATTGGAAATGACCAGATTTGGACTATATTAATCCTGCCCACCGCGTTTATGACCAAGCGAACCATAGTCAGCACGATGGTCTTTACCTACATATTCCCAAAGCTCTTCTGAGTTATTCCACTCAAAATCCATTTCTTTCATTTGGTCTTCTACTGTATCTGTTAGCATTTTAGGAGTTTCAGTTTCTTCATCAAATTGAATAAATTCTAAGAAATTCATATTAGCTAATAGAGAACGCCCGATTATAGTTTTCTTAGTATCATCATGATTATCTCGGAATTGAAAAACTTCAACTCCTTCTGGGTTTACCCATACGTCACCAAATTCATCCCATTCGAGTTCAAGAGAATTCATAGCACGAACAACATCACGGCGAGACATGACACCCCAAATATCACCAGCTTCGTTTTCTTCATATTCAGAATAATCATACTCTTCCCAAATAAGACCTAGTAAATAGCGTCCTTGGAAAATCATAACCTCACGTTCGGTAATGTGGTAAACTTCTCCGTCTTTACCCTTGGTAAATAAATCAGTGTACCATTCTTCATCTTCAATATCATCAACATCATCGACATCATCAAGTTCTTCATCTTGATTGTGAAATAGGTCTTTAAAACTAATTGGAGGATCGTCAATTTCATCCACGTCAATAGCAAGTTCAGCTTCGCCATCAGGAAGATCATTTAGTTTTTCTTTCCCTTTACTAAGGTACTCTTGTTTATTTTGTTTTTTCTTTTCTGGTTCGGCTTTACCCTTAGCTTTTGGTTCAGCTCCCCAGCTCCCTTTGTTATCGTCAAAGGCAAATCCCATTTTATCCATAAGATCAGTAATTTGCTCATGGTCAAGAACATATTTGTTATCAACTCTAGCCGTAGCTTTTTTTATACCATGTCTCTGTGATAAAATATCTCTGGCGCTCTGAGTTCTATTACTACGTTTTTTAGACTTACGATATCCTTTATCTCTAAGATTTTGCTTATTAGATTTAGGAACATCTTGAAGAGATTTCTTCTTAAATTTGTATTTGCGTGCTTGTTTAGAACCAGTGTCGTAAGCACCTTTATTGTTTTTAAGTCTCTTATCGTTTGAGTCAAAAGCCATAACCAACTCCTGAATCTATTTATAATTATTAGCTATCATCTTCAATATAATGTTCATCTTCAATACCATGTTCTTTTCTTTCGATATTAAGCTCTTTAGATTCTATCGCTCGCTTATTATCGTAACCATCTAACATATAATCACTTTTAAACCATTGATCAATTTCATTAACATTAATACCTAATCTCCTTACAATTATTATAAGTACAAATTTATTATTGGCTAGTGTTATTTTCTTTTTTCTTGTTGGTTTCTTCAATCAATTTATTAATCTCATCAGTATTATCACGTCTTCTCTGTTTTCTAAAAGAATAACCAACTTTTTCATGTAGCTTGGCGATAACTTCCATGGCTAAATCAAGTTTCTTCTCGTTCTTTGTGTTTTTATATTCTTTTAATAATTTAAAAACTGAAGTAAGTCCAGCCATTTCCGTATTAAAGTCTTTGCGTTTCATATAAAGTTTCCTCTAATCACCAGCTTCCATCTTTCATTACCTTACCGTCTGCATTAATCCATCTACCAATACAAGTTGCTTGATGGTGTTCCCTAGTTACTAGTATATCATTTCCAGCCGCAATTAATATATCCAAAGATTTCCCAATATCTTTATAATCCCAATCATCTGCATCAGGAGTGTCTCCATCTCCACGATCCATGGGAACTATAGTCGATCTGGTTTTATTGTCTGGCTGATTTTTATTATTAACATCAGTTTTGTTATTGTCAAAATATTTTCGCGCTTTTTTGTAAAGATTTTGTAATACGTTTTCATCTAACTTATAATCCCAGCGTTCTTTGATATCTTTATTTTTTATATACCATTTTTTAATAACACCATAAAAGTGACGGTAGTCAATTATAATACTATCATCTGGTGGTATTGAAGATACTATATATCCAAAAGTTCCTTTATAATCTTCTTTCGTATACCAATTAGATTGAATTAGTGCTATTTTTTTGTTTGAATGCCAACTAATAGCACAAGCATCCTCGTCACTTGAATGAAGAGGAGCGGTTGTTTCTCCTAATTCTGGTATTTCGTCTTTTGTGAGCTGACCGTTACTTCCTAAAAAAACTTCATATTTTGGGCGAGTGTTTACGTATTTATTTAACCACTTTCTTAACCATTCATTTTCTTTCCAGTAGTTTACAGCTTTACACATATCTGTACTCTCAAAACTACCACTAATTAAAGGAATCAAAAATTCATCTTCAAAAATGGAAATTTTCTTAGCTGCTCCCATGTTTTCTTTAGCACTCTGCGATCTGGTCATTTCGTATAAGGCGTTTTTCCAGTTGTTCATTCATGTCTCCGTTTATGACTTTTCAAGCCTTGCGATTCTTTCAGCAAGTTGGTCAAATGCTTGCCATACACCACGGATTTCATCATTAAGATGAGATTCGTTTATGATACGAGCAAGCCTCTTAAATTTCTTACGAGCTTCTCTAAGCTCTGATTCTGCGGGAACGCAGTTAGGTACTTTTTTACCATTTTTTGTTTTCATCCCCACTTTTTTATGATTTTTCCAACATGGATTGTTTTTACGTTTATCTTTAGAATTTTCATCCAAGTCATATCCTTTTTGTTTATTTCTACGACGATCATTTCTAATTTTAGATTTACTACCTTCATCGACTCCAGTAGGTTTAGTTACAGGTTCGGAGTGGTTTTCGCTGTTCTCTGCGTCATTAGACATAGCTACAATTTTATCAGAAGCAGCGTAACGTGCAGAAGTTCCAGCAGCCTCATAAACTCCCGCTGGGGTATTAGGAGTAGGTTGTTTTCTGTTCTGTATAATAATATTAACAAGATCGTCTCTTGGTACGTCAAAACCATATTTCTGTCTTGCGACTGCCCATTCATTAGCAGTTACTTTATCTGGAATATCAAGTTCGTTAATATGTTGTGCTTCATCAGCCTCTATTTTACGCATGCCTTCATAGATTGCATAAAGTTCTTGAGTGGAGTCAACCTCGTTATCAACACTTTCATTCTTCTTACAAGAACCATCTTTGTTCCAACCATTTACACATGACCTACGACCCATTGGCATACCATAGTAACCACCAAGTCCTCTTTGATCATTGTTTGGTGAATCGGTATCGCTGCTATCACTATCACTGCTATCACTACCAGTAGTAGCAGTAGTAGCAGTAGTAGTTCCCGCTACCGCGCCACCATCGCCACCATCGCCACCACCACCACCACCACCGCCAGCACCGCCAGCACCGCCACCACCAGCACCACCGCCTTCTTCTGAGTGTGTTGGTTCTAATGAGTCTTCTGTGCCGTCTTTATCTTTATCTTTATCAGGCTCTACCATTTTGGTGTAAGCTTCTTCAATCTGTCTTTTTAGCTTATCGTCATGAAACATTGCAGCCCCCTTTTATTTGAACTGCCATTATTTATAAGTTTTGAGCTTCTTGAAGTAAAAAATGGACACAAGTAGGTCGAAGCCAGCATTTGCTTCAAACCCACAAGAAACACATTTAAAAAAGCACCACTCGCTGAAACCATTATGATGAGGGTCTTTAGCGCGTGGTGCTGTTGATGGAATATCACTATTTAAAATTTCATTTTTCTTCAGGCGGCTCATCAATCCAACCTTTAGTAGTGAAAGATTTAATATTCGTTTCTAGATCAAAAGGCTCAATCTTTTCCCAGCCTTTCTTAAGAAGCTCATTACTATACACAGGCTTAACACCATCAGCACAACTAAGTGTGATATGAGCTATACGATTCTCACCAAGGATGTCTTTAACAACAACAGCTTGTCCCTTTTCGTCTTCAGCGTAACCGATAATAGTAATTTCAGCACCCCACCCTAAATTTTTAGGAAACTTCTGTACTCCAAAATTAATAGTCATATGGTGATAAAAAGTATTATTGAATTTAGGTGGTATCTTCTCCATGAGGACTCTTTGAGATTCAGGAGTTAAAACATAAGCGTTGTAAATAATTTTCATAATCCAAGTTCTCCTAAGTGTGCGATTGATGTGTGGGAATTAACATGGAGGATACCAGTACCACCAGCAGCAGTCCACCCGTCGATTTTCTTTTTGGTGTCATCCACAAGAATATCATTTGGACCTTTAGCGTACTGTGACTTATCAGTGTCGATGTAGATGTTATCAACCTGAGCCGCTAGACCATGGGTTTCAAGCCACTTGTTCTTACCAATAGGACAAGCGGGATCAGCCGCTGGTGAAGTGAGAATATTAAGTTCAGAGATTTTACCTCTGTCCTTAAGACCCAAAAGAAAAGACCAAAGTATCTTACCGTCAGGCATCCACTCAAGGTCAGCCCACCAATCAACATCCCCCCGAAAAGGTTTCCAGAAGCGCCCCTTAGCAGCCCTCTTTGCCTTATTAGCCTGCATTCCACGGACTTCTATGTTGTACTCAGTAAGTCCTTTTTCCACATCATATCCACTGAGATTCTCCCAATCAACTTTAAAGTTGATTTTGTTCAAACGGTCTAAAATGACTTTATCGTTACTGATACGCTCAGCCGCTCCCTTGCTCCAGTTGACCAAAACACCATCCATATCACAGAAAATTATCATTTGGGTTCCTTTCATTAGATTCTAAAAAAACAATCCTTAAATGCTTTTATGAGTCACTATTGTACCGCCATATTTTTGAATTGACAGAACTATTTCCCACTGTATAATATAGCAACCAAGGAGGAAGCTATGAGTAATAAAACGGACATTGCTACCTACGCCCACAACTGTGAGCATTTTGAACGGATTTCTATTGATGCTGCTAAGAAGCTGATCACTGAGCGGGTTTTCAATCGTCTTGTTGATCAGTTGCAAAGTAACATTCACACCTACCGTGAGCTTTACGATCCCGTTACTCATAAGATAAGTTATCTTCATTTAATCCTTGACAATGGTAGTACCATTGTTTATGTTTCAGATAATGATGGTATTAAGGAGACCTAGTATGTTACTACTTGTTTTTTCGTTATTCTTTATTTTGCTTTTAGGAATTGGGGTATTGAAAAAGTATACTACATTCCTGAAAACATGAGTATCAATTCTATTGCAGGAGATTTCCGAGAGGCAGTTACTCTCGCTCTCCCAACTGAAGCTAGGAATAAACTTCAAAATACCGAAGCGTCTCCTTAATGAGATATAACAAAAGAAAAGGGGCTGAATAACCAGCCCCTTTTCTTTTGTTTGGAAATATCTTTTGTTTAAGCGTCAAGGTCTTCTTGAAACCAGCGAAGAAAGAACTCTTCTATTATTGCGTCCATACCAGCAATGCTTACAGTTATTTCTTGTTGAGTTACTGGATCAGTAACAGTAACAGTTTCAGCGACCACATCTGTTACTCTACGAACGGTTGATGGGAGCTTTGAAGTAGCCAATGCCGTTTCAACCCCTTCAACATCTTCATAGATAACCTTTTCGTTGCGGAACGAAACGGTAGCTTCCCCTTTTGGTGGGTTGTTAATAATAACACGGTTTGCTCGCGCAATTGCTTTAAGACCTTCCGTGTCAATTTGAAACTCAATAGCCATAATAAACTCCTATTTGATTTATTTATATTCAAAAAGTTTACTGAATAACAATTAATAAATTGTTATTCAATGGTATAATATTAGTAAATAAAAATATTATAGTCGAAAAACAAAAAAGAGAAAATATAAATAAATAAGTTGGAGAATTGATGAGAATTACCAATACCCATTATTTTTTTTGGAAACATGAATTTGGTCAATGGACTAAAAGAGTGATGACTGATCAAGAAGGTACTAATTTTAACTGCGCTGAGCAATATATGATGTATCAAAAGGCGAAGCTTTTTGGCGATGATATAATTGCAGAATTGATACTTGATGAACCCCTCCCAAATAAACAACAAGATTTAGGTCGGAAGGTTAGTAATTTTAATAAAGAAATTTGGAATAAGTGGAAGTTTTCAATTGTTCTATCTGGAAATATTCTAAAATTCACTCAACACCCTGATCTAAAACATCATTTAATTTCCACCCACCCAAAAGTACTGGTAGAATCATCTCCTTGTGATATAATATGGGGAGTTGGTCTGGCTGCTGATGATGATCGTATTCTTGATGAAAAGAATTGGAAAGGTCAGAATTTACTAGGTCAAGTTCTAATGACTGTTAGAGAGTTGTTAATAAAGGATAGTAAAAATGAAAATTATCAAGGCATCCTTACCCCTCCCCCCTCAGAGAGTTAAAGGGGTAATTCCTAAATCGGTGTTTTTAGCTGGTTCGATTGAAATGGGTAAAGCAGAAGATTGGCAATCTCAAGTAACAGGGGAGCTAAAAAAACTTGGATGTGAATGTATATTAAATCCGCGTAGAGATGATTGGGATTCTTCGTGGAAGCAATCTGTCCACGAACCGCAGTTTAATGAACAGGTTTCTTGGGAAATGACTGCTCTTGATGCTGCTGAAACTATTTTAATGTACTTAGCACCAGACACTATATCCCCAATTAGTCTTTTAGAACTTGGGATATATGCCAATAGTGGTAAACTAATCGTAAGTTGTCCTCTTGATTTTTACAGAAGAGGAAACGTTGAAATGGTTTGTGAGCGTTATCAGATTCCTCTTTTTAGCGGCTGGCGGTGGGCAATTCTAGACAAGAGGTTTGATTTTAAATCTCGTAAAAATGAAAGTGTTATAAAATGAGTGATGTTTTTTTTACTAGTGATGAACATTATTTTCATACAAACGTAATTCCTTATTGTCGCCGCCCTTGGGGTAACTATGAGAGATTCGACGGTATCTCCCGTGATGACATGGGGGAAGATATGCTTGAGGATTACAAGCAGGAGCTTCAGAAAGCATCTCTTGAAATGAATGAAGCAATGATTGAAAATCTCAATGCGGTGGTAAAGCCAGCAGATAGGGTTTATCATTTAGGTGACTTTGGTATGGGAAGATACGATAAACTTAACTCTGTTTTCAAGCGACTTAAAGGGCAACAATTTCTTATCAAAGGTAATCATGATAATAAAGAAACTTATAAACTTGGCTGGCAAGCAATTTATGATTGTAAAGGGATTCGTATAGACGGGCAATATATTGAAATGTATCACTTCCCTCAAAGAAGTTGGAATCATTCATATCATGGAGCCTGGCATATTTTTGGACATGTTCACGGGCGATGTTTTCCTTGGGGTAAATCATGCGATGTGGGGGTTGATTCGTGGGACTTTAAACCAGTTTCCTTTGAAGAGCTTAAAGAATTTATGGATAAACAACCAAAACTTTCTGAATATGCTAGAGATAGTTTCGCTCAAGAAGGTACAATTTGGACACAGAACGGTGTTAGAGATATTAATATAAAGGAGAATGAATGCAAGACCATTTAACTATAATGCCCGTATCGGTTATTGATATTGGGAAACAGAATAAACGTCAAAACGAAAATCATTCAAAGGTTAGTAGTAGAGCGAATTTCTCACCGTTCCCTAATGAGATTTCAACTTTATGTTGTGAATTTTTCTTAAAGAATGCTACGTTAGTATTTGATCCTTTCGCTGGTTGGGGGGAAAGACACGCTAAAGCAATAGAGTGTGGTTTGAATTACTATGGTATAGACAGTTCACAAATAGCAATTGATAAAGCTAATAATGATTTTGGGGTAGTAAATCATTTAGGTGACACCCTTAACTCTTTTATTCCAGAGTTTGATGGGCTGCTTACATGTCCTCCTTATTGGAATCTTGAGAAATATGATTCTGAAGATGGTATTGACCGTTGTAAAAAATGGGATCATTTCATTAGATTATATGAAACTATTCTTACACGCTGTTGGACTCACGCCAAGGAAGGAAGTACCTTCTGTATCATGGTAGGTAATTGGCGTAAAAAAGGTGTGTATTATGACATGCAGTTTGAAACTGATAGAATATTAAAAGGTTTAGGAATGACAACTATTGATAAAATAGTAGTTAGTCGTAAGAGTGTAAGTAAGATTAAAATAATGTTACCACAGGCTAAACGTTTGGGGTATTCAGTAAATGTTCATGAACACCTATTAGTTTATAAAAAATAAATAAACTTTTTAAAAAGTACCCATAAATATATTAAAGGGGTATGATTTATGCATTTCAAGCTTTACCTTCTACACCAACGCCGAGCAATTGAAAGATATAAATGGTTAAGAGGTCAAGAGCTTGGATACGACCCTGGCGAAAAAGCAGTCCAAGAATGGATTGAAAAATACGCTGCTGAATATAGAAAAGAATACGAGGAAGTGTATCAACAAGCAATTAAATCTACTTCACAAGAATGTATTGATAAATTAAAAAAGAAAGCCCCAGAAATCTCAGATGAGCTATGGGTTTTTATTTTTGAACAAATAATAGAATCTTTTACTGAGGTTTGGCTTAGGGATATCAGTACATGTCAAAATGACAAAGAAAAGAAACATCTTGAAGAATTATGACATAGTATTTCTATTTTAGCATGTCATAATTATATAAAATTTGCCCTTTTTTGATTGGTACGAGTTTTGCTATGTACCAATGAACATAACAATGAAAGGAGAAATTATGTTTCGCAGAGATGTTTTTGATGAACTTAATCATGTAATGGCTAACTTTGATGCAATTTTCCGTGATAGTTACATTTTATCATGAAAAATCATGAAGTCGATGTTTTAGTGACAAGAGGGACTATATTCTCCTCTCCATCTTCAATCCAAAAGAAACCAGTTCTAATATTATGAAGATGTCGTTTCTT
>Ga0136588_1000184_pt1 | contig 23481 bp, 41 predicted proteins | sample AntRauMFilla1564_FD_104782 | JGI IMG/M metagenome (GOLD analysis project Ga0136588, IMG submission 104782) | Saline lake microbial communities from Rauer Islands, Antarctica - Metagenome Filla 1 #564 | ecosystem: Environmental > Aquatic > Non-marine Saline and Alkaline > Saline | place... | reverse complement strand
TGGAGATAGATGCCCCTGAATTACTAAAATTTATAGACGATTCTCATGATATGGAACATACTATTGGTTAGACCACGGATATAAAGGGTTTTCTAATTTAATTTATAAAGTTGTTTACCCTGATAATTAATTTAAAATATGAATAAAATACTAATTTCATTAATCTTTTATTTTTCTTATTTCGTAGCATATTCACAAGGATATGAAACGGAGAATTTAAAATATATCGAATATAATGGTCCGATTAAAGTTGGGGTAAAACTAGAACCTCCATTCACTATGAAAAGTGAAGACGGGGAATATCATGGACTCTGCTTCGATCTTATGGACAGGTATCAAGAGAATACAGATTTCGAATTTGAAATAATAGAATTTGAAACCTTCGAATCTCTCTGCCAAGCTACAGAATCTGGTGAAGTTCAAATGTCTATAGGACCTATTTCAATGACATCTGAAAGGGCAAGAATTATGGATTTTGGATCCCCTTGGATGGTAGCGGGAATAGGAATAGCTATAGATCCAGAATTTCATTCGGTATGGGTAGATATAATGAAAGGTTTATTTTCCCCAGATTTTGCTAAAGCTCTTTTTATATTTCTTATGATAATGCTCGGGTTTGGTATAATTATTTGGTTAGCTGAAAGAGAAAGTAACGACCAATTTAGAAAAGATCCTTCCGGTATTTGGGATGAATTTTATTATAATATAGTAGTTATGAGTACCGTTGGGTTTGGGGATAAAGCTCCAAAAACTTTAGTTGGAAAGGTAGTAACAGCATTTTTAATAATTCTATATCTAATTATAGGGGCTATCCTTATAGGTAACATTTCCGCTTCTATTATGAAATCGGGTCAAGAAGGAATACAAGATATTAGTCAATTAAGTTATCTGAAAGTAGGAACTGTTAGAAAATCTGCATCTTCGGTATTTTTGGATAAACATGATATCAAGTACGTCCAATACGATAATTCACAGGAGGGGATGGAAGCTATAGTTAGCGGGAACCTTGATGCTTTTGGACACCAAGAAGTATGGGAAAGAGCAGGAAAATATGCCAAAATATCATGCGGGGGAAACGTGCTAGGAGTTATTTGCCTGGAAAAAAACGGGAAGGATTGCGGTGGATTGAAAAATATCGGAAGTTTATTTATTACAGATCAAGAAGAAAGTAAATATAGAGGATTAAGGGCAACGGATCTTATCCCGGATTATGAAAATTATTAAAATATAAAATTATGGGGCTATCAGTAAGTGTTTATAAAAACGTAAAATTAACTGAATCGGAAGAAGATCATGACTTCCAAGTTTATCTTCCTTTTGAAGGATGGAAGAATAAAATTAAAAATTTAGTTCAGGATGGATTCTATGAAGGAGAACGGGAATCTGGATATGTACAGTATTCTTATAGTTCTCATAGCAGGTTTAGGGAAGATCTAGTTAAGATCATGGGAAGGGAGGATCTTATTATGGAAGATGGTAGAATAAATTGGGATTTATTAATTGAAGAAAAAGAACTTCCATTTTACGAATTAATATGGTTTTCCGATTGTGAAGGATGTTTAGATCACGAAACCAGTTCTATTATATATGACGATTTTTTAGAATGGAAAGAAAAAGCTATAGAATATTTCAATAGAATAAATCCACTAAATGAAAAATATTTGGACTGGCTTCAAGCTTTCAAAAGTGGGAAAGAAGAAGGAAGCGTTGTAGTATTTGGTTAATATTAAAATATAAATAATGTCAGAATTAATAAGAACAATAGGAGATTTAACCTCTGAAGAACATTTTGGATTTCTAATAGCTTTTGGAATTTTCTGTTTATTTATTTCAAAATCTATTGGTTATATTTCAGGAGCTGTGAATAAAAAATGTAAATGTGAAGATGATGATTAGAATTTACATATTGATATTTCTTTTGTTATCCTCTTGCACATTTCCCGAGGGTGATCCAAAAGCTAAAAAAATTGACGCTAATAAAAAAGAATTCGCTGAATATAAAGGGAAGGTTATAAGGAAAATAATATATTGTGATGGTTGCGGTAACGGAGGAGACGATCTTTTTATTATATTTGAAGATGGTACACAGCTTAAATTTTACGCTTACAAATATAACATGAAAGCATATTTAGAATAATGAAAATACAATTAACAGAATTTTCGGAAAGACATTTTCAAAATATCTTTGGGGGAACTAAGATATTGGATAAGACCAAAGAAGAATTTGAAGCTGAACTAAATTCATATTTTAATGGTAACGGAGGATGGATAACGGAAGGCTATGCTCCTTTCTGTAAGTTATTTTGTTTGGAAAATAATACTGACGCGAAAACCGGTACCTTACCGATAACTATAGGAAATTATCATTATCTAAGGTCTGGGTATTCGTCAAGAACAAAAAACGAACTCCCTGTATTTTCTAGATGGTTTGAAATTCCTAGAATGTTTATCCCCAAAGCAGAATACCTTATGGTTGTATTATATTCGAGAGAACAGCTCTATCAGGAATATTTAGAAAATCTACCAGAAGATGACGAAACAAAGGTTAGCTTTGAATTGGATATTGATACGGACTATGGGGTGGTAGCTATACTTGGTCAAATGTCAAACGAAGAAGAACCAATGAAGCCTATTACGATGATGAGAAACGCTTTAGGTAGAGAAGAAGGTGGATCCGGGGTGGATCTAGACAGGGAAGCATATAAAAGTTCAGTTGAATTCTGGGAAAAAAATGCTACAGTTAAGTAATATATTAGATTATTTTTCATATATTTGATTTATGGAGAATCTACCAGCCGATTTACTTCCACTTCTGAAAGAATATAATTTGGATGGAAGAATAGAAATTGAGGGCTTTTATTCTGAAGGGGTTTCTGACTCCGTCAAGGAACAGGATTTAAGAATGGCTAAATCTTTTATCTTTCCACATCCTAGAAAACCAAGAATAATAAAAATAGAGGGAAGCCCATATACTTCAGAATTTAAGGGAAGCCCATATACTTCAGAATTTAATCACAACTACAGAGAAATTATAAATTTTCATCTTTCAAATCATTCAATTTTAGAATGTAAAGCGGAGGGATATCGAAGTGAATATACAAATTTTCGAGGAATCTCTCTAGTTCTATTAAACCCAAAGGATGGAAGTGAAATTGATCTTTTAAATGGAATCGATATAGAAATTTCTAGAACCTCATTAATTTATATGCTGGGTGAAAGTATTACATCCCGTCATTATGTTCAGCCTTTAATGAGAGTTTTGACAATAATGTATTCTATATTAGCTACAAACTTAAAAGAGGTTTTAAAAAATCAAGGATATTTAATAAAAAATGGAAAATAACGACGATTTAGGTTCATTAATTGAAGATATGGGGGAATTGGGTATTACGAAACCTGAGGTAGATATAAGATATGGGGTAGGGAAAAGAGCTAAGTTTATAGCTATAGACGAAGAATTAGTAGTAGACTTTACTTTATTTGGAGGAGATAAAATAAGAAGGGTTAGAGGGGAAGCCTTCGCATCAAGTATAGATCTAGAAGTTGTTACTTCTAAGGAACATAGAATTAAATTTCGGTTTATCTACGAAAAGGTAAAACCAGTAGCAACCCACGTGGAATTCTATTATACTGAAAAGAATTCCGAAACTAAAAGATCCTTGTTAAATGGGATAAACTCGATTACTATGAACTCCTACTTTTTAAAGTATATGGAGGGTAAATACTCTCCTGTTGAACTATTCTATATTTGTATAAATTTAACAAGCCTTGGGGATTTTGAAGAAAGCCAATTTATAATCAGGGATAATAAGTCAGAGCCTGCAATAAATGGGAAAGCATTAGGATATGAAGATGAAAATGAAGATAAAGATGACGGAGGCCTGGATGATCTTTTCCACGCTTTTGATCCTTCTAAACTCGTTCATAATCCTATTTCATCCTATGGTTCAAAAGAGTATAAAACTTACGCAATAAATAAAATTAAAGATTATATTAGAAAAGTGGATTATGAAAAGAATTACGGATGGAAAATATAGATATATAATCTATGGAAAATTTGGAAATCTATGAAAATTTTAGTAGCGAAAAAGAAATAGAATTTACTTCAAGGCAAAGGAGGAAAATTATAGTAAAAGTCCAGGGTGGAAGAATCAAAGATATTGATAACCAATCGGGAGTTAGATTCCCATTCCATGTCGGACAGCAAATAAACAGATCTATAGAAACTTGGGCTTGCAACAATAACTTCCAAATGGATGGAAATGATCCATGTCCAGAAAAAAAGGTTTTCGGAATAAAAGCCAAGGATATTCCAAAGGGTCATGAACTAAGGAAAATATATCCTAGTAAATTCAGATAATTACAAAAGTTTTTTTTATATTTAAATGTAATATAAAAAACTTTCTATGCCAAATCACGTAACTAGTATTTTAAAATTGTCTGGAGATCAAAAATCTATCGATTCTCTAGTAGAAGAATTTTCTACCTTTCATCCAGAAACTCAACATGTAACTTATGACAACAGAAAAACCTTTAAGAATTCTGAAGGAGAATTTGGGTGGTTAAAAGAAGAGACTAATATTTTTACTAGAAGAGGGGGTGATCCGGTTAATGGAGTTCCTAAAGGATTTAAACCACATATGCAAAAATCTTTTCTAAGATTTCCAGACTTTCAAAAAATAGCCCCTATGCCACCAGAAGTCAAGGAATCCATCAATATCGCTGGGAGTAACCCCACATGGTACAGATGGTCAATAGATAACTGGGGAACTAAATGGAACAGCTATTCATTTGAAAAAATAGGAAAAAATGAATATAAATTTGAAACCGCATGGTCTTCAGTAGTTGAAATGGTTAAGAAAATGTATGAAAAATATCCATTCCTTGAGATAGAATATACATGGGCAGATGAGGATTCAGGGCAAAATTGTGGAAACATTCTATTTAGTAATGGATTCGCCAAAAAAAATATACCTGAAGGAGGTAGTAAAGAAGCTTTCGAAATAGTATTTTCCGTGGATCCTAGTTTAAAAGAAATCTTCAAATTCTGTAAAAAAAGCGATACTTATGAATACGTTGACGAAGAATAGTCTGGATGGATCTTTGATAATTAAAGATTTATCATTATTAGGAATATGCGGACCTAGAGTAATTATAAGGGGAATTTCAACTACATTTTCAAAAAAAACTGGAGAGGAAATAAAAGAAGAATTCTTTACAATCACTGGGAATCCTGAGGATGAAAGAATTAGTAAAATGACCATCATATCTGATTTAATTACATTCGCTTTTAATGGGAAATTACGGGTTAATTCAGAAACCAAATCCCCGTATATTATAGAAGCTATTAATCCCGTAATAGAACAGGAGGTTAGAAAAGAAATTTCTAGATTAGTACCATGGATAGAAAGAAATCTTAAAGGTAAAATTCATCCTATACTTAATATAAAATCCAAGGAAGATTTTATATTGAAGAATGTTATGAAAGGTATATTAAAAATAAGTACTGTAATTTATTTATATAGCGGGCTTCAGGAGGGGTTAAAAAATAAACTGGAAGTGGAAGTTGTGTGTATTTCAGACGGGGTTAAGATACATCAGTATATAAATAGATTAACCTTACCAAATCCGATATGATTAACAGAATTACAGGATTACAATATAAAAGTGCTAAGGCAATTGTAGTGGAGTACGAGAGACTGGAGAAAATAAAAGGCACTTCCGAATGTCCTTTTTGCGGAGGATGTAAAACTAAACCTTATGTAATCCCCTTTAAAAGTCAGGATTGTACTGATTGTAATTCAAAAGGTAGGATAAGTAATCGTACATTAGCAGAAATGGATCTGGAAGACCTTATAGAAAAAAAGAAATGATAGAAAATTTAGGATACGCTTGCATTAATATGACTTTGGGTAGAGAAGGAGTTACCACAAACAGGGGCATGATAAAAAGAACATTTAAAGAAAAAGGTGAACCCTACGCATCAGAATTGGCTTTAAAAAATTCTATAGATCTTTCAAAGATAATAGAATGGAATTTCCAAAATAAAATAAACTTATTTAGAATCTCTTCTGATATATTTCCTTGGTCCTCTGAATATAATCTTTCAGATTTACCCCATTACTCAGAAATATCCGAAGCTTTATCTAAAGCTGGAAAAACCGCTAAGAAGTATAACCAGAGATTAACTTCCCACCCAGGCCCATTTAATGTTTTATGTTCACCCACAGAATCTGTAGTATTAAATACTATAAAGGATTTAACTACTCACGGGGAGCTTTTTGATCTAATAGGACTTTCAAGATCGTATGAAAATACCCTTAATATTCATTGTAATGGTGTATACGGAGATAAAGAGAAGGCAATGGATAGATTTTGTCTAAATTTTGAAAAGCTCCCAGAATCAGTCCGTACGAGGTTAACAGTAGAGAATGACGACAAAGAGTCTATGTACTCTGTTAAGGATCTCATGTACATTCACAAAAGAATAGGAACCCCTATAATGTTTGATTATCATCACCACAAATTTAATACTGGGGGGTTATCGGAAAAAGAAGCTCTAGAAATGGCAATAGGTACTTGGCCAGATGGAATAATTCCAGTAGTTCATCAATCAGAATCAAAAGCTTTACATGAAAGTGATACAAAAATAAGACCGCAGGCTCATTCAGAATATATAAACGAATATCCAGAATCTTACGGGAACCCAATAGCTGTTATGCTAGAATGTAAGGGTAAAGAATTAGCCCTATTAAAATTAAGAGAATCATGTACAATAGATGGAAAAATGTTAAAGAATTAAAGCCTAACGGAAAACTTCTATTCGTACACACTCCCAAATGCGGAGGACAGTACGCTTCATAGATTTTAAATGATATAAAAATATTTAGTGTGATATATAATCCAAATAATCCTTGATCATGCTCAAGTATATAAAAATTTGGGAATCATACCAACCGATGAACGAATATCTCCAAAAAGACCTAAAGGAATACCAAGGTAAAGAAAATCAGGAGATTAAAAAACTAAACGGAGATATAGACAAAATCTCAGAACTTATCCAAGATTTATTATCTAAAGATCCTTCTGAGGGATTTAAATTATATAAAGATCTTATAGAAATGCATCCAGAATTTAGAGTTACGCAGGATCTTATAATGAGACGGAAAGAATCGGAAATAGCACCTATAATAACTTTAGCTTCTATGGTTAGCAAATCAATAAAATCTTTAGACGGAATATATTAATAATATCCTTACCTGGGGTTTTTCCCGTTAACAAATATATAAGGTTTAAATATCCCTCTTTCGTGGGGAGTCTTTAAACTTCTATAGTTTAATTGATAAGTACATTCATTTATTCTAATTCTAGGAGCGAAATTTTCTGAATGTATAAACATATTTGGGGTCCACCAACCAATTTTTTCCAAATTAATGGGTGCATTATTTTTAATCACCATAGTTGGGATAGAATCCCCGTATTTTTGAACAAATAATCTGCTCACAGTATTACTAGTATTTGCTTGTGCATCTATTCTTATTGCCCCCTTCGTACTTAGCCCCTCTACGTGAAAATTATCTATAAGAAAGGTTTTTACTGTCGAGTTTTGAGCTCTATAATCTATAGCATATCCGACGTTGGTATGACCCTCTGATACACAATTTAATATCTTTACCCCGTTTGAGTTATCAACAGTGAAACTATTTCCTACTGTTTTTTTGGAATTATAAACTCTTACTTGATCCAAAACACTATGATTACACTGCGAATTTAAATTTGTACTCCAGCTGTCTTCTCCTACCCCCAACCAAACGCCGTGGCCTAGTGGATTTGTTATTCTTATATTCTGAAGTCTAGACATTAAGGAAAATGAAAGCTTAATAGCAAACTCTGTTTGTCCGATACATTCAAGATTTTCTATAACCGAATTGAAAGTAGCAAACATATCCACCGCTCTTTTACCTCCTACGATTCTTAGATTTTTAATTATATAAGTAGTCGAGGTTCCTGAAAGTGGGCTTTGTCCAGGTAATAACGGAGTAATAAATCCTCTAGAGGTTGTACGTAGTTTAATCTCGGTTCCAAATCCGTCAATATAAACTATTCCCCCCTTTTCTAACCGAGGAAGCTCGTAACTCCCTTCCTGATTTTGTTTTAATTCAAAGTCTATCCCGTTTGCTTTTGCTATTATGAAATTCATTAATTAAATTTTTTTAAAATCTTCTAATTATATATCCTAAATTTTAGATATAGATAATAGGGAATACTTAAATAATTTTATTATATTTGTTATTCATTTTAAAATAAATTATGGAGATTCTTAAAGAAAATTATTTGGGTACTGAATTATATAATTGGATTATATTTTTCACAATCGTATCAGTAGGATTTTTATTGAGGAGGGTAATATCTAAATGGGTTTCTCATATTATCTTTCTCACCCTTGGAAAATCTGCAAAATTTGTAGGTAGAGATCTATTTGAGAAAAAGGTTAAAAAACCCTTGGAATTTTTAACTATTATAGGATCCATATACATTTCAGGATTTTATATAAAATTTTCAGAATCTATATCGTACATAGGTAGTTCATTAGAAAAAATTCTTCTTTTAATTGTAGTATATGGATTTATTTGGTTAGGTACTAGAATGGTAGACTATCTAGGAGAAATATTTAAACATAAGGCGGACGCTACTGAGGGAAAAATGGATGATCAGTTGGTAATCTTTATGATTGAAGTGATTAAGGTTTTTGTATGGGTTACCGCTATCCTTATAATATTATCTAACGTTTTTCACGTAAACGTAGTTACACTGGTGGCAGGACTCGGGATAGTAGGTCTAGCTTTAGCCATGGCATCTAAAGAAAGTGTGGAAAATATAATAGGATCTCTCACGGTATTTTTTGACCAACCATTTAAATATGGGGATGTTATAACTATAGGAGGAGTAACAGGAACAGTACAGAAAATAGGATTCAGAAGCACTGAAATGATCACTGGAGATAAAACTCTGGTTACTTTTCCTAATAGGAATTTAATTACCTCGACTATAGAAAATTATTCAGAAAGGGAATTAAGAAAAACAAACTTCAATATAGAGTTGGTACATGGAACTTCTATGGAAAAAATTGGATTTATAATGGCTGGAATACAAGCTTACCTGAATCCTATCGAGGATATTGAAGGAGAACCACTAGTTGTATTTAGTGGAATAGAAAAAGGATCTATGATTATTAGAATCCAGTATTTAACGAAAGTTGGATTTAGAGAAGATCTGGAGATTAAGCAAAATCTTCTTTTTAAAATAATGGAAACGGTTAGAGAAAATGGTTCCTCCTTTTCTAGCCCAAACCAAACCTTGGTAGTAGAAAATAATGGATGATCTAGAAGAAATAGAAAACTTAGGTGAACTACTAGGTGACATGTATACTCTGGGAATAGATTCAACCAAAATAGAGTTTCCAGAGAATAGACGTAATTATAATAAGGAGGAAATACAATCCACAAAGAATAAAATAAACGATTTTAGATTGTGTAAAAATATTCCCATAATGGAGGTTTACCCAACTTCGGGGGGTATAACCTTTAAGTTTTTTGGTAACCTGTATATTCTTTTAAATAGGAAGGAACATCTGCTAATAATAAAAGAGAAAGAGAAAAATAAAAGTATATTCCTCCCACCAGATTTTATAGAATTAGTGGTAGATATAATAAGGAATGAAAGCTCATGGAATCTCTATATTATTTGGCCCCCGACATTAATGTTGGAAATAATTACACTTCTAGACATTAACCCTAAAACACTGGAGTTTATAAAACCAAGAGACTTAATGAAAATCTTACGAAGTCATGGATGATAATTTAGATTCTTTATTAGACGATCTAGAAGAGCTTTCTATACACACAATAAAAGAGGAATTAGAAACTACCAGTTTAATGTATCCCGAGCATTTCAAGTATTTTAGGGAAGAGTTAAAATTATTTAGAACTGAGGATAATAAAAGAATAATTAAGGTAGTAGGAAAGGTGGATACGACATATTTCGATTCTTTTTATCATTTTGCTATTCATCTAAGTAATGGAATTTCAATCAAGATAGAAAAAGTAAAGATTTCCTCTGAAATACCAAATATAACTATTTCGGTTTATAATAAGGAGGGAGAATTTGATAGAAAGGTTAGTAATAAAGAGCTAAATTATAATTTAGAAATGTCTATAATAGAAAACTGGAAATACGAGCAGGATGGACTTCTTCAAAGCATCAAAGCTCCTCTAGTATATCTTATAGGTCTTAGAATGATAAAAGAATTTAAAATAGATTCGGAGGAAAAAACAGGAGAAGATTATATATGATAGAAAAAATTAGGGTTTATGTAGATATGGACGGGGTCTTAGCTGACTTTAGGAAGTCATATCATGCTAAAAAAACAGAAAATTTAAAATACCCACAGGCCGTTCCAGGATTTTGGGAAAATCTTGATCCCATGCCCGGGGCGATAGAAGGATATAATAAACTAAAAGAAATTTTCGATGTTTGGATTCTTACTGCTCCCTCTGTAAAAAATCCTATCTGCTATACGGAGAAAAGAATATGGATAGAAAAACACTTAGGTTTTGATGAATGTAATAGGTTAATAATTTCTCCAAATAAAAGTCTACTTAAAGGGGATTATTTAATAGATGACACTCTTATGAAGGGGGTTCCTGATTTCGAGGGAGAGCATATACACTTTGGGATATCCGAAAATTTTATGAACTGGGAAGACGTAATAAATTACATCCCGGAAATGGAAAATAATATCTTATGAAATGTATAGATCTAAATAAATTATATTATATTTGATAAACAAATAAAAAAGAATGTTTACAGATATTGAAGATATTTTAGAAGAAGAGGGGAACGAAAAGGTAAGTCACCGCGTTCATTCCACAATCCAAAAGTATATTAACCGGATAAAATCGTTAGAAGGACTAGAAAAAAAGAATCGAATATTTTTTCTAGATCTTCTCCTAAGTGAAACGAAAAGTAAAATAAAAAAGACCCAATACGAAAACGAAAGGATTACTACATTCCTTTTAAATAAAATTCAAGCTCTTTATAGGAATGAACTGAATATTAAAATTCAACAGCTACCCCAAGATTATGATCTATCCCTAGAAGAAAAGGAAACCCGGACTCATAATTCTATGATGTCTGCAATAAAGACAGGAGCAAAAACTTATTACAATTCAATTACCGAAAGTGTAGAGGCACTTCCTACTAAATTTAGGAATTAGAAAGAAAATTATGGATTTAACCGCGTTTAACACTGAAGAGGCCGATACTAAAGCTCTCTTATTTTGTAGATGGATGTCAACTTGTTACGATGGGGAAATGAATGCGCAAAAGGGTCGTTGGTGGAAAGATCAGCTAAAACATTTTAACGATCAGGTTTTTCCAGAATATAAGAAAAATGGAACATTAGAAAATATGAAAGAATATCTAAGATAATGAAATTTAAAATCCTCATCATATTTATACTTATTTCATTATCTGGGTATTCACAGTCGGATACTCCTCAGGTGAAAAAAATGTTTCATCGAGTTGATAAGGGTGGATATTTTGGAATTAATGTCGGAGCCACCGCTATAGATTCTATAATAACTGGGAATCTAGGGTTAAGATTTATGTCTGTTACAGACAGATGGTTTAGTTACGGGTTAATTTTAAATGGTCAATTTTCTGGAGAAATCTCAAAAGACTCCGGTCCGGTTAAATATTACGGAGGTAATGGAGGATTCCAGATAAATCCTATACTTTTCCCTAGATGGACCATGCATCTATCATTCCCCATGACATTTGGTGCAGGATGGATTGGGGAATATTCTACTTACAACGAGGGAATTAGTTTTACTGGTGGCGAATTTTACTACCTTTATTTTGAACCTGGGGTTGAACTAGAGTTTAATATGTCTCATAAAATAAGAATGTCTTTCGCTCTACTCTATACCGAAAGGTTTAATGTACAAGGGTTAAGTTCAGAGGTCCCGGAAATATTACCTCTTGCTCTGCAGTTTCATTTAAAGTTTGGTAATTTTGGATTTATAGATCGCTATTAATTATGGACGAATTAAAAGATTTAATAGACGATTTAGGGGATTTAGGATTAGATACTACGAAGGTTTGCTTTAAACCCGTTGGATCAGAAGTTCCATTAAAGAAAGGAGAGGGTGAAATAGATTTTGGATGGGATCTGGCTCAGGAATACCGAACATCTAATGGGGTTAGAATCAGCTCTATAACGGCTAATGGAATTGATAGCGGAATTGTTACTTTCGGGAAAAATGTACATATTACTTTTAATAATTTGGGGAATCTTAATGAAACCCACCCGCCTTCACTTTTAAGTAGTAATTCCATTTTTTTGTACCTTCCGCTTGAATTTAGATTAAAATTGGAACATTTATGGAGAGACAGTTTAGGACAGTTTCATATAAAGGCCTTTGGAAAATGTACACCCGCAGTTATTATTTTAATTCTAAAATTACTAAAAGTTAAAGTTGACTTAGAGTCTGGAGAAATATCCTGGGTTAGGGATATAGATAGAATGGAGAAACTAATCGACAGGCTCCAAACGAGGACTTTGATTTCATTTTTTCCGATAGCTCAAAAGGTTGTGGCTAAAACTATCGGATCAGAATTAGTTCCAGTTTTTCCCATGGATGCACCAGCGGGAAATTTAATTTACTTATAACCATGGGGAATCTTCTTCATGATTTAGATATTTTAGGAATTTTGGATTCTATAGATTTTAAATTATACCTTCCAGAAAAAGCAAGACACTCTGACTTCAAAACCCTAGATTCTTTTCTCTATCGTTTTAATAAGGAAGATGAGTATTCGGAACTTCTAAAAATAAACGAGGGACTTAAATCGAAAGTGATTGCTATAGACGGGGAATTGAAAACCTTCCATTCAATATCTTCCCAAACCTCTATAAATTCATCTTCTTATAAATATTACATAAATTTAGAGTTTTCTTCTAAATTGGATTTATATTTTTCGAATAAAATTGGATTTAAATTTAAGTTTTGCCCCGGAGGAAGTTTAATCTACATTGAATTTGTTTCCAAAAATCCAAAAATACCAGAAAGCAAAGAATATATGAAAAACGTACGACTAGAATCGGGCGGGAAATCAGCTCTTTCGAATCTTATATTTGAAAAAAAACCAATTTCTAAATTTCTTCTTAATGAAATAGAAACTAAATTCCCTGAAATTTTTAAGAAAATAGTAAATGGAAATGAAAATTTGGTCTAGAGAATTTAATGAAACTCCATACTGGACAAATCCTGACAATGGACTAGAATGGTTTATAGACAAAGAAACTACTAGATGGTGTACTGAATCAAGGGCTAGCCTACCTAAATTAGAAGCAGTTTGTTTTTATGTAGTTGAAAGTATAGAAGATAAAAAAATTCCACTATCATTAATTCTAATAGATAAAAAAACCAATGGAATTCTAGCAGAAAAAAAAGGCCCGTTAATTATGGCTTCTTATATTGATATGCTTAGAGCTTCACTTATGTTTGATGAATAGGATATATAAAAAGTTTAGAAATAGACTTTATAAATATTCAAATTCAATATGGCAAATTCAGCTTTTAATAATGAAACCGTTCAGTTCCCGATCCAATTAGGTGTTAAGACATTAACTTCTACAGTTAACAATTCTACCGTATACCAAGTAGAAACCCCGGCAACAGGTTTGGGACTTAATGTAGTAGCCCCCGATTCAGGGAATGACTACTATGATTTTGAAGCAATTATTTCTTTTTCAAACGAAGCATTAATAACTACAAAATATAGATTTTCTGTTACTAACTTAGCAGGAGCAATTTTGGAATATACTACCGTTTTAAGCCAGGTAAACACTACAGCTTCTCTAGGAACTGAACTAACTTCATCTTTTATTGGATCTAGATTGTTACGTGCTTATGGTAAATTACTTGTACCTAATACGGCTACTGATGGTATTTTAAGATTCGAATGGGGGCAAAATGTTGCTGTTGCAAACGATTCTTCGGTAAGATTCGCTTCTTCTATTAAACTAACGAAAATAGCATCGGAAGTTTAAAATGAGACACTTATTAGAATATGAAGATTTATTGAAAGACCTACATGGACTGGGGTAAATAACCCATAATTTTTTCAATTCACATTACTATTTTTCTTATATTTATTAAAAATATAAGGAATGAAGGTTCAAAAATTTGGTTATAAAATTATAAAGACTGAGGATCTATCTAAGTTAGATAAATATAAAGATCATAGAAGACTCCGAGTTTATTTCCACAAAGGGACTAAGTGTGTAAACCCAAAATGTGAAAGAAAAGGAGAAATTCTAACTCACGGAATAGATAAATTTGGAAACCTCCATATAGATCTATGCACTTCCGATTTTTACCCAATTACAGTGGATCATATTTTACCCAAATCTTTAGGTGGATCCGACGATCTAGAAAATCTTCAACCCATGTGCTTAGGGTGTAATAGCAATAAGGGGAATGGGAAGAAAAATAAAAGCGAAAAGCAAGTAAGCAGTACTCCGAAATTTAAAGAAAAATTTAAAAATTATCATATCCAAGTAGGAGATATTGTATTTAAAAAAAGAGACAATGTGCTATTAGGAAAGGTTTTAGAAATCAAAGAAAATCCTTATCATCCAAAAAATGACCTATCAGTAACTATAGAGGGCAAAGATCCGAAATCCCTTTATAATAGAAAAAGTTTATATACCGAAGGAATTGAAATTTAATAACGCAGATTCAAGCAGATCTTCAGAATACTATCTAGGATATTTTGTGGGGTTGCATATAATAGATCAATACCTTCCCACAACTTCAGTGGATGGGATAAGGACTAGAAATAGAATCTCCACATCTATAGCGGAATTCGACAAACACAAAAGATTAGAGGATGTTTGGTTTAAAGAAAAATCTAAAGTATCCGATGAAAAGGATGAAGAAAATTGGGGAAAATTAATTACATATTGGAAAGATCTTTCAAGAAAGTATTTACCCCCAATCTTACAATGTTATATAGATAAAATAGAGATCCGGGACAAAAATGAATTTAAAAAGGGTCTAATTTTTTCAATGTGGAATTGTGATTGTTGTCATTATTCTTTGAAACCAGAGAATATTCAGATAAAACAAGATGAACTTTCAACTTTAATCGAATTTATTCTAGATGTATGAAAGATGAATTGAAAGGACTGATTAGATCCATGGATGATCTTGGGATAAAAAGAGAGATAGATTTTGTATTTAATACATCATATGATTTAGTTACTGGAAAATATTTTTACGATAATGAATATAAGGCATTTCAAAAATGGAATGATTCATTAAATAATAAAATAACCGAGGTTGTTGTTAATATTATTAGGGTATATGAGGTACAAAACTCCTGTGATCCTTATAATCCCAGATATACTAAAATTAGTACTACAAATTTCCTTCATGAAGAAATAAATTATAAAATTAAAATGACCAATGGGAAGGGAGTTGGATTTCATTATAAATTTAACGAAAAAGAAGAAACAATAAATAGTACTTTAGGATTAATTAGTGGAGGAGGATTTTATGAAATTCATTTAGATCCAAAGAGACTTAAAAAAGCTATAGATTCTACGACATGTATAGCTGAATTAATAATGAATATAGTAACCAGTGAGCTAAAGCTTCCTAGAAAAAAATTACTAGAAAATTTTGGGGATATATAATTCATGATATATTTAGAAAAATACGAAAACTATTTGAATGAAGGGGCTAATAAAACCAATTTCTCTGGAAAGCCTTTAGTAACTCCACTTCAGGTAGATAATTTCATCCTAGAAAATGGCGGATCTCCATTAAAAGAGGTTAAAGACTCCGAGGGTAGTATAGACTGGATATATTCCACTATCAAAACAATGTCAGAATCATTTGCTAATTCAACAGAACTAAGAATAAAAGCTGCGTCAATATTAGCTGATTTTAAATCTAGTTATCCAAATCCTATTATTGAGGAATCCGAGGGAAGTAAAACATTAGATGATCTAAAAGAACTAGTTAATTCTATATTAATTTAGAACCTTATTTTTTATTAATTAGGTATATTTTTAATATATTTAGAAATCCCACCCTTTACTTTCCCCAGATAGAGTCAACTTCCCGTCAATAAAAAGATCGACCTTAATATCATCTAAATAAAACCTTCCAGCTGTTTTTCTAATTACCTCCAAAACCTTAGATTTATCGTCCGACACTCCAGAATTATCTCCTTTTTTAATCACGTCTCCAAAGGCTTCTACGAAATTTTGTTTCGCTCTTACTATAGCTCTCTTATCTATAGTTGGACTCTGTTCAGCTTCTAAGTACTCTATTTTATTATTACTTATCTCTTTAATGATATCAGAAAAACTTATTCTTCCTTTCTTATCCATTCCAGGGAAATGTATTTCTATTATCACCTCGTTTTCCATACTGATGTTTATTAGTACCCTATCTTTGTTAATACCCAATTCTGTAAAATCAGATATTAAAGAATCTAATTCGGGATCTTCATATTCTAAAAGATATCTCATATGACTTATATATTAAAAAATTATTTCTTATATTAGCATTATGGATAATTTAATTATGGATCTAGACATTCTAGGAATAAAAGACTCTATAGAATCAGACTTCCAATTTTCTACTTCACGTCTTAGTGAGGGAAGGGAATATGATGCACTTCTGAAATTCAATAGAGAAAATCTCGGAAACCCTATAGTTGAGGCATCTGGAAAATCTAAATTATTAAGTCCTATGACCTCCAAGGAGATTCTAAAAATTATCTTGATTCTTAAAAATGATTTGGAAATAGAGATAAGTGGGGATTTTAATGAATTTGGGAAAATGAAAATGAGTAAGTATTGGACCATAGGGTTTTCTAAATTGATAAACGGAGGGTCGGAAAAAACTATACTTTTCAATATTTACAATCCGATAATCCCAACAATAACCGGAGATAGAAGTTTAATAGAAACCATTTTCGAGACAGTACTGAAAACAAATCTTAAAAGATATTATTCAATAAAAAACAGTGGGCATTCAAATATGATTTCGTGGATCAATAGCAAATAAAATGTTAGAAAATTTACTTTCAGATTTAGACTCTTTAGGAGTACAAGACGAAATACCAAATTTTAGTTTCTATTCCGAAGGTGGTCATGAGTATTCATTGGAAAGCGAGGAATATAAAATTGCACAGGACTGGAATTCCAATTCTTATATGAAAATTATCGAGGTAAATATAAAAATGAATTCTTATGGAATTGTTTTACCTGATAATAGAAATATGTTGACTTCTGCAATTAGAAGGACTTATTTAAAAGAAGGAAGTAAAATAGTCTTTAATAAAGGGGTTAAAATTGAAATAGGGTCACCTATAGGAAATAATCATTCTATGACCTTATATAGAAAAGGGGTTATTGTATCAGCAATTAATATTTCTAAAGAAATCCTTTACTGTCCTAAGGATTCAAAAGAATTAGTTCTTCAAAAGATTTTACCTTTTATTAATGCTTTTTAATTTAGAAACATGGATTTAAAAAAATTTGAAAATAATACCTTAATAGATGATCTAGAGGCTCTTGGAGTAAAAGAAAAACCTTTTGGATTTTGGATTCATGTTTCATTCGAATCTTCACCTCCTTTATGGATGATAGCTATTAACAAATCAGAGAAAATTCTATTTTCTAGAATATTAACTAAATTGGGGGTTCAAGAAGACGCCATTGAAGTGGAATTAATTTATTTCAAAGAGTCTGGATTTTTAGTGGGTATTAAAAATGCTATCTATACAAACTTCAACTACATAAATTCAGTAGAAATCTGGAAAATGGCTCCTAAGAAAAAAGATTCTAGAGAAGATGTTTGTCATATAATACCAATCTCTTTTAATTTACCGATTATTGTAAAAGCTGGAAAGGAGGCTTTTTTAGATTTTGAAGATAAATTAACTAAATTACCAAATGGTGATAATGTGGGATAGGGTTAAATATAAGAAAGTCTTAGAAATTGGGGAAACTGTAAGAGTTTTTCATACTGGACACGAGGCTAAAGTTTCAAATATTATTGATACTCATCCTGATGAATATCCTCTACATTGCAAATGTTATCATATAGAACCTAGGGATCCTAAAGATCCTGGAGGAAATTGGTACTTTAGTCATTGTTTAGAAACCCTCACGAGTAAGGAAGAATTAAAATCCCGAGAAATTTAAAGTAGCCCCTTTCTTTTAAATGCAGAATTAAGATCTGCCGAGTGTTTCTTAATGATTTCATTTTCGCCCATTTCAGATGCCAATATAGCTAGAATTTTAATAGCTTCCCTAGAATTCTTGTTTGACTTTTGTACATTAATCCCAAGCTCATTAGAAACCTCCTGTATATTTTGATCCGTCCAGTTTTCAGAGTGAATCTTTTTAATGTTCCCCTCGTTTATTCCATAGGGTTCGACTAACATATCCAGCTCTTTTATTTTTCTTATTGCCTTTTTAAGTCCCATTTCCCCCTTTGAAGGTTCGAATAGAGAATTTAAGTTTATTTCCTCGGACATTCTTATAACTTTAGATGTTATATTCTTTTTCGTCGGGAAGGTTTCGAATTTAGATTACCTTTGGTTAATATTTTATAAGATCCCTAGATCGCTTAAATCTGATGTCATTTCTATGGAATCTTCAAACCCTTCAGGAAATTTTACCTCAGAATATTCCGGACGATTCTTTAGTTTAGTCCAAGAGCTTTTTAGTTTCATTACCATTTCTCCTGGATTTTCGTTTATTAATTCCTGAATATCTTCAGGTGAGTATATAGTAAGAAGAATTGGAAATTTATACACATTTTCTATTTTCCATTCTAAAGTCCAGTACTTTCCGGAAATAGAAAAATCGTCTGTTGAGAATTCTTCTCCAACTTCCTCCGGTGCTCCTTTCAAAGTCTGAAGTTCGTTACGGGAACAATCGAAATGACCACCAACTTTCTTCGGTGCTCCTTCCAGAGTCTGGAGTTTGTTATCTAGACAATAGAAATTTTCTCCAACTTTCTTTGGTGCTCCTTTCAAAGTCTGAAGTTTGTTATTGAAACAATAGAAATTTTCTCCAACTTTCTCCGGTGCTCCTTTCAAAGTCTGAAGCTCGTTATTGGAACAATCGAAAGATTTTCCAACTTTCTCCGGTGCTCCTTTCAAGGTAGTAAGTTCGTTACCGTAACAATAGAAATTTTTTCCAACTTCCTCCGGTGCTCCTTTCAAGGTAGTAAGTTTGTTACCGTAACAATCGAAGGATCCCCCAACTTTCTTCGGTGCTCCTTCCAGAGTCTGGAGTTTGTTATCGTAACAATCGAAATATCCCCCAACTTCCTCCGGGGATCCTTCCAGAGTCTGAAGTTTGTTACTGTAACAATAGAAATCTTCTCCAGCTTTCTTTGGTGCTCCTTTCAAGGTAGTAAGTTTGTTACGGGAACAATCGAATTTTCCAGAAATCTCACCAAATGTTATTTCTAAAAAATCTTTATATCCCAAATTGTACATATTAAAAGCCCCTTTTATATTAACATCACCAGTATTTGGATTTATGCTCCAAGAACCTTCAGTATGCTTATCCAAAAATGCTTCCTGCTCTTTAGATAGAACTGTAGTAGTTGATTCATTTAGACTGAATGCTTTGAACGATTTTAAGTTATTCATAAGTTATATATCTTTTGAATTTCAAGGCAAAGTTAATTCTTTATCTTATATTAGCTTAATTAAATTTTGAAATGAAAGAAAATAACAGCAAGCCAAATTCGGAAGTAAACCTTATAGGAGATCTTACTTCTCTTGGTATTCTTTCCAATAGAGTTAAAATGATAATAGCAAACCCAGCTTCTGATATAAACTCCAAGACTACTCTCCTATTTCCAACTTTAGATTCTTTGCCTTTTCCTACAGAAAAGGATATACTCGAAGCTCTCGAAAATATGCATGCTAATAAATCTTATGAATTTCTAGGGGATTTCGAAACTTCAGATCCAGAATTCTCATTTATGTATGAAAAACATGCCATACGGCAAACAGCATATTTAGACATATATCCAGATTCCGAGGTTATTTCTAGGAGACTTTGTTTCGGATCCTTAAAAGAATATTCTGAGGCTATTTTAGGTCTTTATTATGACGATTCATTTTATAAAAACACTTTTATCACATTCCAGGTAGACGGAAAGACACTATTTCACTTTAATGGCAGGGTAAAATATTTAATAGAATCATTTGGTCAGATTAAATAGAAACCGATGGGGGATAAAAAGGAAATTTTTGAGAAAGAACTAACGGAGGATCTACTGTCAGATCTAGGATCTTTAGGGATTATAAAAGAAAGGGTCAAAATGATTATTGAGAGAAATATGAAAAATATGGGGAACTGGGAATTTCCAATTGCCCCAGTAACTCTCACTTTTCCATACTTAGATTCAAATCCAGGAAACCCATCAGAGGAGCAAATTTTATTAGAACTAGAATTTGGTGATTATGAATTTTTAGAAGAATCTAAAACTCCTTCTGATTTTTATTTTGAGAAAACTTGTATATTTAGTACCTTCAATTATTTCAAACCAGGTGGAAAAATATCGGAAAAAAGAAAATTTAGAACCTTAAAAGAATTTTCTCATATGTTTCTTAAAATAGTCCAAATGGGAGAATTAACTGGACATAAGGATAGGTTAACTTTTGAATTAGACGGGAATATTATTTTTTCGGAGGAAATAACAATAGAATGAAATTATGAAAGAAGTCACGAGTAAATCAGAAGATCCCAATAACCTACTGGCAGATCTAGCATCCCTTGGGGTAATAAAGGAAAGAGTTAAGATGTCTATTTGGAATCCGGATTCGCCGAGGCCTGAGGTGATTCTACACTTTCCCAATTTGGATAAGATACGTACTCCTATTAAGGAGAATGTTATTCTAGAGGCTCTTTATAGGTACTCCCGATCCAAAAGTTTTCAATGGGAAATGGCATCGAAATATCAGCATTTTGAGAAGAATGCTTTAATCCAAATATGCCGGGACAGAGAAGGACCCATTCTATTTCCCTCCTTGAAGCTTTTTGCAAAAAAGCTTCTCATAACCTATTTTTCCAGTTATTATGATCTTCAAATGACAATTACCATTTATGTAGATGGTGTTATTTACTTTCGATTAAGCTCGGCTGATTTGTTTCATCCCGAGCCAATAGGATCAAAATTGGAACTACTGAACCCAAATGACACCGTACATTCCCCAGAATACGTGAAAGAAATTCAGTTTATTATGTTTATTATGGGCAATGGGGGCAAACCAAATAAACTTTTTTAAAAACCCGGCGCCCTAAATAGGGAAACATGAAAACTATGGAACTAAAAAACCTACTCCACGACATAAGCTCTTTAGGCATAGGAGAAGGAAGAGTAACACTAAACATAAGACATACTAAAGCATCCAGACTAGGAGAAGTCACATTTCACATTAAAGAGCTAGACACCCACAAAGGTAGAATAACAACCCGAGTGATCTATAAAGCTATTTTAGACCTCATGCAGGAGAAGGAGTTTTACTTCGAAAAAGGGAACCATCCTCATCTATCTCCTAATGGACAAGATGCTCTCAAGAGTGCTTCATCCTATGCCATGGAGCTATCGAACTACAAGTCATCAGCATCTAATGACATGGAAAAGTTTATTCTTCAACTACTCAGGAAGACAATCATGGAATTTTGTTCCCAACATGTCTATGATCCGATTGGATTCTTTCCCGAGTTTACTTCCTCACCTGAAGATCGGGACTACTCTTCCGCTTTCATCATTGTAGACGGGAGACAAAAATTCTCGGTACAGATAAAAGATCCACCCTTCCGAGCTCATTTAGCATATGGAGGATGCACAAATAGGACTTCATCTAAGTCATCTCTATATCATACTTTTTCATTCGAACCTTACGCCCCACTTAAATCAATAAAAAACTCCGGAGAAGAGGGCCCTGCAGCTAGCTTATGGAAAAAGATGGCGCGCCTAGGGAAGAGTGAAATTTCAAACAAATTCAAGAACTAAAGAATATAGAACCAAACAACCTAATTATTAAACTTATGAGTCATTCAAACTTAGACACACTACTTTCAGATCTTAGAGAACTTTCATTAGTTCCACCTAGAGTTTCTATAACTTCTAAAGTTAAGTATGCCACTGGTCCCAATCCTTACGAAGCCACTCTTTTAATTTCCACCTTAGATTCACACGAAGGTCTAATAACCCCTTATGATCTACTTTTAGGAATAGAAGAAGAATATCATCAAAGAAAGGTAAGCTCATCTCCATTAATCTTTCAAGATTCTGAAGGCTCGGAACTTACAGTTTTGGGAAAAAACTTTCTTGATTCTACAAAAATTTATATAGGATTTGACATACTAAAAGGGATTATTACAAAAAGAGCTTTTTGTAATTTCGCTAAAGGGTCTAAGGATATTAAGACATACATGCACGACTTACTCCTAGATACACTTTGGGATAATGGAGGATTCTCCCAAACCAGATCTATTTGGATTACCGTAGATGGTCAGATCCATTACAAACTCCAGATGTCCACGGATCAAAAGGAATTTCCCAGGTCTAAATTAGAATCCCATTATAGCAAAGAATTTTATTATCACCCACCTTTCTTACCAGTAGACTCTTATATGAGACCACCTTATAATAAGTCGGACTTTTAGAAGGCCCTAAAAACATAGTATAGTAGTAACATAGTATATGAACGCGAGCCTAAGGGGTCTTAATTAGGGCCTCCTGGCAACCCCTCAGACTCCGTAAGCCACCCAGGGTGCTTCACTACCTGGATTCCCCATTTGCCTCGATTCTCCCGTGGCCCTCCAACAAGATAACCCGGCCCTTTCCTTCGGTGGTAAGATATGGTAAGATGTGGTAAATCCTGGTAAAGCGCTTAGGAATCCCGGTAGCCCTGCCGGGGTTCTCTCAGAGCCTAAGCCGCCCCGGATTCCTACGCCCCATTGTCGCCCCAGAGTCCAGGACCACCCAGGGCACTTCGCCCCGATTCGTACCTCTTCTATATGACATACGGGGTAATCCTTTCCATATGGTCTAAAAATGGCGGGTGCAAAGATTTGCCTATGCTAATGAACATGAAGAGAAGAAGGAGTATTCTAATGGATATTACGGATTTGGTCGGCGCGGATACTTAGACCCTAGGACAATTTTGTCCCACCGACTTTCATGTGGTCTTAGGAACCTCGACGGGTTTCATGTGTTAAATGAGGGTTTCTCTGAGGTCTTCTAAGACCTCGACGTCTGTTCGTAGTACTAAAAAATCCTTTGTCGAGGTTCTTAGTAGCTACTAAACCTCAAGAAGCCCGTTTGGGTTCGGTGCCTAAAATGCATAAGGTTCTCT
>Ga0136588_1000181_pt1 | contig 23769 bp, 23 predicted proteins | sample AntRauMFilla1564_FD_104782 | JGI IMG/M metagenome (GOLD analysis project Ga0136588, IMG submission 104782) | Saline lake microbial communities from Rauer Islands, Antarctica - Metagenome Filla 1 #564 | ecosystem: Environmental > Aquatic > Non-marine Saline and Alkaline > Saline | place... | reverse complement strand
TAACATACAAACCGTAGGTACTTGAGATAGTTGCTATTGCTGCAATAGTCGCCACCACCAGCGGACCCCGAGTGTGACCACCAGCGTAAAAGGCTCGAATGATGAGTAAATTCACTGCCTGGGCTACTAGAGATATACAGAGTACTGCTAACACTGCTGCCGTCAGACGCGTATCGTTCCAATCAAATGCCCCACTCCCAAGCACTACCCGTACCAGTTGCGCACGTAAAACGATAACCAGGACTACCACTGGTACTGACCAAAAAATAATGTGCCGTAATGCAATGAGTATGTGTGAACGAAAGCGGTCAAATTTTTGTTTTACAAAGAGGTCTGCCAAGAGCGGAAAGGCCGCGATAGAATAACTAGCTCCAATTATCGCCAGCGGCACAGATTGTAAGTTATAAGCAAATTGGAACACAGCCACTGAACCAACGGTCATGACACTAGCAATCGCCACTAGAGCCAATAAGACTACTTGATGAAGGGCTAACGTAGTAGCGCGCGGAATTGACACTTTACAGACCTCCCACATAGTTGACCACGAAAAGGTTGTCGTAAGACCAAAACTCAAGTCGCTACTACGCACCAATGGCCATTGTAAAAGCATGTGTCCGAGAGCCCCAAGAACTACACCATAGGTAAGACCGGCTAGTCCAACCATTGGGTACAGCACTCCGATCCCAAAAATAATTCCTAGGTTGTACACCAGTGGACTAAGAGCGTAGAGCACAAACCGATGGCCAATTTGCGTCACCACCCCAAATAAGCTAGAGATACCAAGCAGCAAAGGCTGCAAAAGTAAAATACGTAGCAACAAAACAATCTGGTCACTCGAATCCACTAATCCTGGTGCAATAAAGGGCACTATGGATGGTGCAAAATACCAGATAATGGCAGCTAAGACACTGTAGCTAACCAAAAACAAGGAGGCCACCTGACTTAACAGTTGCTGGGCTTTTTCAGTGCTCGTACCCTTTATTCGTTCTGCTACAAATGGAATCAATACGTACACCGACAAAGTTGAAGCAAAGAGTACATAAAGTAGGTCAGGAATCCGAAAAGCCGCGTAGTAAATGTCGAGCTCAGCGCTGGCACCAAATTGGTGTGCGAGTAAACGGTCACGCAGTAAAGCTAGTAATTGTGAAGAAAAGGCAAATAAGCCCAGTACGTACGCCGCTTGGTGGAGACCTTTTACTTCAAGATACACTACCCGAAGGACACTCTTAACCATCTTAATTACTCACTAGTTTCGTTACTGGCGTTACCAGCCTCAGTAGCACCACCTACCGGGACAATGAGTGGTGTCTCTAGATCTTCTGCGGTAGTCACGGTCTCACTCTGGTTTTCGGATACAGTACTTGTCTCAGGCAACAGTGTACCTTCACCTAGGTTAGCTCTAGGAGCGTTTCCTGCTCTCACTTGCTCAATGAGAGTCATAACCGATTCGTTACCAGGGTTTAGCTCGAGTACTCGTTCTAATTGTGCTAAAGCAGTCTCGGTGTCACCTAGCTCATTATTCGTTAACGCTAAGTAATATAGGGCGTTAGCGTAGTCTGGATTTATCCCCACCGCACGTTCCAGCGCGACCTTAGCCAATTCTAGCTGCTCATCTGTGATGAGTAATATACCCAATTGGTAGTATCGAGCCGGGTTATTAGGTTCGATTGAGATAATTGAACGAACGCTAGCAATTGCTTCAGTGACATTGTTTTCACTAATATCTATTTGCACCTGCAGCAATAATGCATCGGTGAAATTGGACTTTAGTGATAACGATTCTCCAATCAAACGTCGAGCCTCAGCGGTATCGTCTTCGATCAGGGCAAGTTGTGCGTTTAGCAGTGGAAACAATGGATTGAGAGGATCTAATGTTTTTGCTTGTGCGTACGCTTCCTCAGCCCTTTGTGAAGCATCTGCAACCTGCGTCGCAGCTAGGATACTAAATACATCACCCAATAGTCGGAAGTTAAGTGGGTCCTGATCACTCCTACTTAATGATTGCTGCAGTAGTGCAATCCCATTAACTGCAGAGTCCTCAAACAATTGCTGTTGTTCAGTTGTAGGTTCAGCTACGTCGAACAAGGCACTCATTTTTGCAATCTGATATTGCACTAGTTGCTGAGCAAATGTGTCGCTCGGAACGAGTGAATAGGCAGCCATGATTTTCCGCTCGGTTTCTTCTAGCGGTACCACTTCGGAGTTAGCGATCGCATTAATAAACTGATACACCGCAGTATAATGACGGGCACTGTAATACATTAATGAGACAGACCCCACGATCGTCACCATCACAAAACCAACCAAGAGTATATTGGCTCGATTATTTGTGTGTACAGAAAAATCTCGCACTTTCTCAGGGCACAACTTACCAAAAGCAGCCAGTGCAATACCAGTAAATAAAGCGGTCAGTAACAAAAGCGTTGCACCTGGGTTGTAAATTAAGAACAAAATCCAGAAATAGATGGCAGCTATAAATGATGAGGAAGCTAGGAAATACCAAATCTTATCCTGATTCGTCACTCTAAAAAGAGCTCGTACCCCACTACCAACAAACAGGATGAAGAATAGTATCCACGCCGCACTCCCTAATATGCCGAGGTTTACAAACTGCGTCATGATGTAACCACTACCAGAAGAAAAGTTAGTCGCCCAGAAGATAGTCTCATTGATTGATGGGTCCTTGTGAATTCGCCAAGCATCTGCAAAACGATTTGCTCCAAACCCTAAAATAGGATCAGTAGCGTATGTGCTCTTTAAGATATCTACCGTTGCAATGAAAGATGGTTTTACTGCTACGAATTCAATACCTGTTGCACGATTAACTACATTCCCGACACTGCTGCCACCGACAATGAAGACAGCTGACACTATGAAGATAACTAATACAATACTCAGTGAAAATTTTGAAAGAGTTTTTTTGCGTCCGGGACTAAGCTGCGGAGCAGTGTTAATTCTTTCTGCAGAAAGTGCGTACATCAATGCTAATAAACTGACTCCTGCTACCACCATCCAAACCATCAGTAGATTTACAATGGCCAACATTATTAAGCTCAGACTTACTAACACGCCGACAATTACTCGGCCACGGATATTCAGTGACAACTGCGCCAAGGCAACAATCGTTAAGATCAAAATTAATCCATAAAATAAAGCTAGGTCATTCCAACCACCAAGTAATGATTCAGTTGTTTGTGAAAAAATACCCAGCGATAAAAAAGGGAAGCTGAAGAATACCAAGAGTAATTGAAACACTGCCACCAGCACTGCGCTAATGGTTAGTAACAGATACAAACGAGCGACAAATATCTTATTTTCACTAAGAATGGTACTCACGGTAACCACCAAGGCGATGAGTAAAATAAACAGACTGCTGTAAACACTAAAAGTATCTCCGATAAAAGAGTCATAGACATCCCCTGAAAATAATGACGAGAGTGTAGCGACGGCACCGACTAACCAAAGAGCACCCAGTACGTAGTAGGCTGTGAGTTTAAAAGTTCCCGAACGTAGTGCAGCCAAAGCTATAAACATCACCGCTAACATGCACGCAATCACTGCGAAAAACACTTTAGTGTATTCAAATGAGGTCAGAAAGAACGGTAAACAAAGAATTGGTAACAATCCAAAAATAACTAAGAATATTGACCGCGCACTTCCAATAAAAAAAGTCGTAATATTGTCAGTCGGTGTGCTAACTTCTGCGGTTGGCGAGTAGAAATTGGTGTTCATGATAAATGTAATAATGAGTTAATAACTCCACTAGTATAGCAGAAGTTCAAAAAAGCATCTCTTTCGAGATGCTTTTTTGAACAATAAGCCGGATTCTGTTCCAGCACCCACTGCTTGACTGATATTCGATCAGTGAAACAGTGAGTGCTGGAGATGGTCATATACCTAGGATGAATATTGCTATTCACCTCATGCGACTCTCCTAGCACCATTTTTAGATTCGAACGCTTAGTACTGACCTGATACGCTCCAAAAAATACAAAAATGGTGCTAGGCACGGTCTTGCACGCTGGTAAGGATTTTGCCGTTTCACCCTCGAGGTTACCCAAGAGATTCTCCCTAAATAAATGGGGAGCCTTTGGCTTTCACCTAAGGCGTCACTGCTCGCACCTCTATCACAATACTTTAAAAGTGTCGCGATCGACGGGGGTTACCCGCTACCTTTTTTGACGGAACGTCACCTGTATTACTTATGTCGTGGACATTAGAGATACAGGTGACGTTCCAAAATCGTGTCCGGACTTTCCTCCTCGCACACAAATAAATGGTGCAAGGCGACCATCTGCTTCAACATTATACTACATTTTTCACTATTGTAAATCAAGAGTCCGTCTAATTGGTTCTACGCCAGCTGGGAGAGTCAAGGCAACACCTGGTACAATTTTTAAACTCTTGACGGTACCTGCTGCTATTTCCAAGACGTAGCGAGCGGGTAAACTTGAGGCAAACACTTTAGGGTACGTTTCTGGTGTGATATTTTCTTCGACGTGAACCAATAGTAAGTCTTCGTCAAACCATAGTATATCAATCGCGTAGTTCATATCACGCATCACGAAACCATGGCGAGCCGACTCATTGAAGATAAATAACATCCCCGCAAACTGCCGCAGCGGTGGTGTTCCTGATAGACCTTGGTAGCGACTTTCTGGTGTATCAGCTATCTTGACTGAAAACGGTATATCGCCGACATAGATGGCGACCGAGGTGGACTCATCAGTGAAAAAAGGCTGGATTACTTCATCCCAATACGTGATATAGAGAAAAAATCCCAGGAAAAATATAACCGCGGTAACTGCGAAGCCTGTTAAAAATCTCATACCACATAAGTATATCACTTCTTGGAACTCATGATTTTAATTTTAGCGCGTGCGCACCCGCCGGACACGCTCTTGGTTATTATTAAAGTGCCTCCATGCTACCAAACGCTCGGGTGTGACAGCACCGGCGGCTATCGCCGTTAAAATGGCGCAGCCGGCACTTTTATCGTGGTCGCAATTTCGAAACTGGCACTGCTTGGCCAATATTGCAATGTCGGAAAATGTTTCATTAGCTAAATCCATCTGTTCAAAAAGTGCCAACTCGCGCATACCTGGGGTATCTATTATGTATCCACCTTGTGGTACGGCGAACAATTGTCTGGCGGTTGTGGTGTGTCGACCTCGACTATCAATCTCGCGCACGCTTTGGGTAGCTTGCACTGCTTCACCTATAAATACATTGAGCAAACTCGACTTCCCCGCTCCCGATGACCCAAGCAATGCTACAGTTTGTTGATCATTGAAATACGGCACCAAGTGGTCAAGGCCGATTTTCGTGACCGCACTCACAAAGTGAGTGGTAATAGTCGGGACATTTTCTGCTAACACCGCTCGTAGTATTTCTCGATCGACCAACGTATCGGCTTTATTGATGACAATGATAGGCGTCACACCCGCTTGAAGGGTAAGGGCAATATAACGTTCTATTCGCCGGACTGAAAAGTCATCTTCTCCCCCGATAACAATGAAGACATAGTCCACGTTCGCCACCATAACCTGCTGCTCCCCCGTATGGGGATGCAACCTGGTCAGCGTATTTTTTCGCTCACAAACCCGTTCAATCCGTGCTTGTTCAGCATCTAATACGGTAATTTCTACGTAATCTCCGACCTTCGGAAATAACGATTCTTTAGTTTCGTGGAAATGCCCGCGTAAGCTAGCAGAGTACACTGCATTACCAGCCTGTACTTGGTAACTTGCTCGCGCTTCAAAAATCACTCGTCCTATTTCCATATTATTAAACACTTTTGAGTGCTCTCGGATGTTGCGCACTCCAGACCGCAAAGGTGACAGCAGCTGAAACTGAGGCGTTTAATGATTCACAGCGAGTATGCATCGGAATAGTGAGTAACGTATCGCAATGCTCACGTGTTTTCTCACGTAGTCCTTCCGCTTCGTTCCCAAGCACAAAGACCGACGCTTTGGTAAATTGCTCAGCGTGCAGCGACACACTACCTTCGCCCGCTAGGCCATATACGAAGCAGCCAGCTTTTTTAAGATCTTCAAGCGCGCGATTGACGTTCCCCACTTCCACAATCGGTACGGTAAAAGCCATTCCGACCGAGACTTTCACCACAGCACCTGTGATCCCAGCTTGACGATGTTTCGGGATTAGGATCGCCTGCACGCCAAAGGCCGCCGCGCTGCGGATCACCGCCCCAACATTGTGAGGATCTTGGATTTCGCCTAAGACGGCGATCGCGGTGTCTGGCGTCACTACCAAATCTTGTTTAAACGTATCGTACGGCATGAGTAACTTGTAACGATCAATCTTCGCCATCATACCTTGATGCACGGCGTCTTCATCAATGGGAAGTGGGAGCTTTTTACCGGAAAAAATTTCCGTTATACCAGCAGCTTGGCGCAGCTCAGGCGCTACTTGCTGCTTCATGTCATCACGCAAGTAAAGCACCCGCACCGTATCGGGGCGACTGGTCAAGGCTGTCATGACCGCGTGGCGGCCGTAAATGTGAATATATTTGTCATCCATAGGTACCGCTACAGTACAACAATTTGCAAAAGTGGCAAGGTTCTGCTTGAATGGGTGCCTATGCCCCGCGCGAGACATTATAAGAAAGCTAAAAACACCCGGCACGGGACGGCGTTTTGGGATCAAGAGTATAGCCAAGCTGAACACTTGGCGCTTTCAACCAACCCCAGCGCCGACCTCGAGAAATTTACTCGTTGGCTTGAGCGCGACACCAAGCGCACCGTTTTGAACGCTACCAACAGTGTGTATGACGCTGGCTGTGGTAATGGTCGCAACCTCCTCTTTTTAGCTGTCAGCTACGGTATGCACGGTGTCGGTTACGATTCTTCGAGTGCCGCCATTAAGGAAGCCAAGCGTCTGGCCGAAGGTTACCATCTCACTTACGAAGTGCGCACGATGGCCGGCGATATCTCGCTCCCAGATGAATCCCAAACCCTCACTCTCGACATGATGAGCTCACACTTTTTAAATGTTACCGAGCGTACACACTTACGCGATGAGCTGCACCGCATCTTAAAGCCTGGTGGTTATTTCTTTATGAAAACGTTTGTGTCCGATGAAGACCTCCACACCGCCCGTTTACTCAAAGAGAGTCCCGGTAAAGAAGCCGGGACGTATATTCACCCAATCATTGGCGTCGCTGAATACGTTTACAGTGAAGCCGAGCTGACCGATTTCTTAAGTGAAAAATTTATCGTCCATAAAGTCTACCTCTCGCACAAACACCGGAGCAAGGGCCGTGGCCGCAAGCGCCGCACGATTTCAGTCTACGCCCAAAAAGATCCGTACACCTAAAATTCAATCACTTGTAACAAAAAGTGTAGTGGAGTATAACAAAGATAAGACCTACGCTATAAAAATTATAAAAAAACTTGACGAAAATGTTACCGGACAGGGACTCGAACCCCGATCGCTTGGACCAAAACCAAGTGTCCTACCATTAGACGATCCGGTAAAAATAGCAGTGAACTGCTGTGGCGAATAGCGTACCATACTCTGCGAGAAAAATCAGCCTCTACTTGCTCTCATGCGCCGCTTTAATGAAAGCGGTGAAAAGCGGATGAGGATCAAGTGGTCGGGCTTGGAGCTCGGGGTGGAATTGGACACCGAGGAAAAACGGGTGGACGTCTTTGGGTAATTCCATGATCTCCATCAAGTCACCCGTCGGTGAGGTGCCAGAGAATACAAGACCTTTAGCTTCAAGTGCAGGCACGTAGAGCGAGTTTACCTCGTAGCGGTGACGATGACGCTCTAGCACAGAATCACTCTTATAAGCCGCTTTGGCGATACTACCCTTTTTAAGCACAGTGGGATATTGCCCCAGGCGCATCGTGCCACCCATGTTACCCGCTGCTATTTTTTCTCGCTGTTCATCCATTACACCGATGACTAAATCTCTAGCCTTTGGATTGATCTCTTCGGTGCTAGCGTCTTTGAGCTTGAGGACATTTTGGGCATATTCTAGCACTGCTAGCTGCATACCGTAACAAATACCAAAGTACGGAATGCGTTGCTTACGTACATATTCAATCACATTGAGCTTCCCTTCTATACCCGTCTTACCGAATCCACCAGGTACAAGTACGCCGTCGTATTTTTTTAATTCTTTTAGAGTTTTTTTAGCTGTAAATTGCTGCGCGCCAAGATAGGTAATTTCTGGTTTCAGGCCAAGCTTATAAGAGGAATACTTGATGGCTTCAAGCACTGAGATATATACGTCTGAAAGCACAAAGTCTCCCGAGTTAAAATACTTTCCTACCACGGCGATTTTTACGGTACTTTTAGAGCGTTTAGAACTGGCAACGAATTTCTTCCAGTCTTTGAGATCGCTAGTCTTGCTACACGGTAAATTAAGCAAAGCGCATAATCGGGTAGATAATCCCTCCGCCTCAAAGTGTAATGGAATATCGTAGATACTGTTGACATTTGGAGCGGAGATAATATTTTCGGGTGCCACATTACAAAAACGAGCGATTTTATCTTTTCTTTTAGCGTCAATAGCGGCCGAGCTACGGGCAATGATCATGTCGGCAAAAACTCCCGCGCTGTTGAGCATGCGTACAGCCGTTTGAGTGGGCTTAGTTTTCATTTCGCCAATACTGCCTGGCACAGGCAAATAACTAACCATGACCACCGCGACGTTTTCAGGTTGTTCGCTTTTCATCATGCGGACTGCTTCAAGGAAAAGGACATTCTGATACTCACCCACTGTGCCACCTACTTCGGTCAAGACTACGTCAGCGTCAGCTAGTGTACCCGCCTTTTTAATACGATCGATCACTTCCAAAGGAATGTCAGGCACTACTTCAACGCACCGTCCAGCATATTCTAAATTACGTTCTTTTTGGATGACTGACTGGTAAATACTACCGGTTGTCATGTAGTTGATAGCGGGGATGTCGATTCCTAAAAACCGTTCGTAGTTGCCCATGTCTTGATCGGTCTCAAGTCCGTCTTTTAGAACAAAACACTCGCCATGTTCTGTGGGGTTCATCGTACCTGAATCCACATTAATATAAGGATCAATCTTAATCGCTGTGACCGTTAGTCCCCTGGCTTGCAAAATCTTTGCGATAGACGACGATGAAATCCCTTTCCCTACACCACTCATAACACCGCCGACAATAAAGATGTACTTAGTTTTTTTGGCTTTAATGGAGTTTTTTTGCACTAGGTTTTTTCTTGCCATAACAACCGTTTAGACGCGTAGATACCGTGTAATTGCCAGAACGCTTGAGACCATCCCGAGTACGATCCCAGTACCTACCAAGGTGAGGGAGAGTGTGCCAAATTCAGTCACAAAGTGGGTGAAGATATTAAATTGAAAGAAACTTTCAGTTGCTGGACCCAACCAAACGATCAGTGGATACATGATGAGTAAAGCTAATATACCAGCGACAACCCCGTACATAATTCCTTGCAGGACAAACGGGCCCCGAATAAAGGTATTACTCGCTCCTACCAAACGCATCACCGATATTTCTTCACGACTGGTATAGATGGCCAGACGAATAGTGTTAAAGGTGATGAGTACCGAAGCTAGTATCAAAACGGTAAGTGTGATGTACGAAGCGTTTTCTACCGCAGCTATAATACTCGTCAAACGATCGATCGCTTCGCGATTTTTAAGAAAATTAATTTCTCCGATAAGGGGAGATCGGGGGTCTTCTTGAGCTTGTTGCTGATCGAGAAATGCAGCAATCCCTTCATACTGAGATGTCTCAGCCGCTCTGATAGAAAGTGATGCCCCAAGTGGGTTTTCGCCGAGCTCTTCTAAGCCCTGCATGATGGTTTTGTCATTGCGGTGCCGGATAGAAAATTCTTCTAACGCTTGATCTCTTGACGTATACAACACCTCGACAACATCAGGCAAAGCTTCGAGCGAAACTTGTAATTGGTCAATGGCAGCTTGATCAGCGGTCGGCACAAAGTAGACATTAATATCTACTTTTTGTTGAATATTTTGCAGTGACACCTTGAGCAGGGTATCAATCATAAGCGTACTTCCAATCACAAATAATGCCACCGTCATCACAAAGATTGCCGCCGCCGAAACAAACGCATTACGCCAAAAGCCCGTAAAGCCTGCTTTTACAATTCGTTTAAATGCAGTCCACATAGTTACAAAATATATTTACCTTCATTATCATCACGGACAATTCGTCCTTCATCCATCGTGATCACGCGCCGCCCGAGTTCATCGATCACACCTTTATTGTGTGTAGTCATGATCACGGTGGTACCTAAATCATTAATCTTGCGCAAGATCTGCACCACTTCATAGGTGGCAATCGGGTCAAGATTACCGGTTGGTTCATCAGCAATAATAATATCTGGTTGATTTACAATTGCCCGAGCAATTGCGACGCGTTGTTTCTCTCCACCTGAGAGTTCCCCCGGAAAGTTCCATATCTTATTTTCCAGGTCAACCAGTGCTAGTGCTTGAGGGACGTTCTCTGCAATGTCTTCGTCGCTACGGCCACTAGCTTCCATCGCAAAGGCGATGTTTTCGTAGGCAGTTTTATGTGGTAGGAGTTTGAAGTCTTGGAAAACAGTACCGATCTTGCGGCGAAACTTGGGTAGCTTACTGCGCGGAATCTTATGTACATCGAGTGACTCAAAAAAGACCTGTCCTTCAGAAGGCACATCTTCTGCAATCAGCATTTTTAGTAGCGTGGTTTTACCGGCGCCAGAGTGACCGACAATCGACACAAATTCTTTTGGACCGACTTGAAATGACACGTCTGCAAGTGCCACGGCATTACCACCATTGTATAGCTTAGATACTTTATCAAAATAGATCATACGGTAACCCAACTATTCTACTAGACTTCGCGAGTACTGTCCAAAAACAACTGGATATCTCCGCTTAAAACCTTATCCACCTGGCTCGTTTCGGTATTAGTACGGTGATCTTTAACCATTTGGTACGGGTGTAATACATACGAACGAATCTGACTACCCCATTCTATTTTAACTGACTTCTCAACCGAGAGACCGGCCAGCTCACGTTTTCTTTGTGCCTCTTGAAAGGCAAAGACTTTTCCGGCTAATAATTGCAAGGCTTTTTCACGATTTTGTTGTTGCGAGCGCTCGCTTGATATGTTGACCGAAATATTTGTCGGGGTATGAACAATACGCACCGCCGTCTCACGCTTATTAACATTTTGCCCACCGGCACCACCCGAGCGTGCAAAACTCATGTCAAGCTCATCTTCACTCAAGCCAACTTCTTTTACGTCTGGTACTGCTGGCGACACCTCTACAAGTACGAAGGACGTCTGCCGCTTACCATTGCTGTTAAAGGGAGAAATCCGTACCAAGCGGTGTACGCCAGATTCGTTCTGCAGTATACCGTACGCACCTTTGCCACGTAATTCACACACTATATTGCGATAGCCATTATGATCGTTTGTATTACTATCGAGAATTAATACGCTCCAACCATTGCGTTCGGCGTATTTTTGATACATCTCAACTAGCATTCTGGCAAAGTCTTCTGCGTCATCACCACCTGCACCCGCCACAATGGTGAGTACCGCAAAGTTGCGGTCGTATTTGCCCTGGCCAGACGCAGTATCTTTCAGTTCTTGTAGTTGTTTAATCATCGCTTGAGCGGCGACTGGATCGTTCCAAAAATCTGACCGCAACATTGCTGACTCGATGAATTCAATTCGTTGTAGGGTTTCAATTTCTGCCATAATTATAGTATAGCAATATTTCTTGAACATATTAAAACCGACACGTGATGGTCGGCCTCAATAGCTTTCGAATATTTGTTACAATTTGTGCGCTTCCATGAAGCCCCGAGTGGCTAAATAACCCAACCCAACGACGACGATAGCATTGACTTCATACGGAATAACATACCCACTGATCACTGCTTCCATTTGTAAAACGATAATTGCTAAGTGAGCTATTGCCGCAACTAAAAAAATAATAGCCGTCGCGGTGAGGTACCATTTGCTAGTGCTCGGTGTCAATAAATATGTAATCATGCTTGTAGTATATATGTATTTCAAAACATACAGCGATATTTATTCACAGCTGGACTGGGAGCACTTTGTTTATTTAGTTTTATTTGGTAGGATGTGGCTGCCGAAGTATAGGATTTCTGCGCAAGATTTTTCTTCTATTCAAGGCAACACAAACTCCAGTTAGCAGGGAAAGGGAGATGTCCATTAAGCACTGCTAAAGGGGTGCGCAACACTTTCCCCCACATTCTGCCATCATAGCTCAGTTGGTAGAGCGCCGCCATGGTAAGGCGGAGGTCAACAGTTCGATTCTGTTTGATGGCTCCAAGTGACCTAACAAATAGAGTGGATATCCTTAACAGATATCCACTCTATTTATTTTTCTAGCCAATTACTTATTTTTGGCGATTCTCAATCTTGTATTTTACGTAAACTAGCACAAACACCCAAAACGCCAACTGAAAGAACTGATCCCCAAGTGTTGTCGCTAGTTGTTGAATTTGTTCTTGGTTAGTGATCACTTGGCTATTACTAAACAAAATTGTTTCATTGAATAAATCAATTATATTCTTCGCAATAAAGAGCATGCTCCCAATACGCAAGTACGGCAATGCGCCTTCATTTAGTCGCCACCACATAGCTGCTCCTGCAAACACAAATACACTACCAACCATCGCAATTAGTCCCACAATTACGTCGAGCGGGGTTGAAACAACCGACACGTTGAAAACCAATCCTAAAATATATATTACCGCTTGATATCCCCAAGCTGAAAATTGCGTGACCGTAATAAAAAACAAAAGTACCATCAAGAACTTTTCGACCTGACGATCTTCGGATTTAGGTAAAGCGGCGTTATTTACAACGGACGGCTTAGGGATTGTTGTCTGATCTAAAGTTTGGTTTGTTGTTTCCATATAGTATGCATTACAAATAATATCTATAATATCATACGCTTTAATCAAATTTCTATAACCAGCGTGGATCAGCGCAGTATTGCAATATTCTTTTAAAAACTATATACTCGTTCCACTGTAGTGACGAACTACGTATATTTGCGGCCATAGCTCAACTGGTTAGAGCACCCGCCTGTCACGCGGGAGGTTGAGGGTTCGAGTCCCTTTGGCCGCGCAATATAGAAAACCCTTCGGGGTTTTTTATATTGCGCGGCCAAAGAAATGCACCTGCGTGTATTTCTAAGGGGCTCGAAAAGGTTACCTAGCATTTTCTTTAGAAAATGGTGATAACCTATACCGCTCGTGTAACGAGAGAGTTCCCTTCGGCCGCGCGTATTAAAAAGCCCTTCGGGGCTTTTTAATACGCGCGGCCGAAGTAATGTGTCTATAACATTATGTCGAAACTATCTGCTACAATACATTTATATGCAATATATTTATCTCTACCTCCTCACCGTACCCGTGTTTTTTATCATTGATGTTATTTGGCTGGGGTTTGTCGCTAGCAATTTTTACAAGTCACAAATCGGCCACCTTATGGGTGACGTCAACTGGATTGCAGCTGTCGTTTTCTATCTCGTCTACATTGTCGGAATCCTGATCTTCGCGGTCATTCCCGGGATTGAGGCAAGCTCTTGGCAAAAGGCCCTACTCTGGGGTGCTCTCTTTGGTTTTTTCACTTACGCCACCTACGACTTCACCAATCTCGCCACGCTCAAAGACTGGCCGTATTTGGTAGTGTTTGTCGATATCCTCTGGGGCACCGTGCTTTCTGGTACCGTGGCTGTTTGCGCTTACTGGCTCGGTAAGACGTTCATTTTCTAAGGTATGACTTTACTTTCTACCCTCCTTATCGTGGCGGCGATCATCGGTGCTTTCGTCACAGCCCTTTTTGTACTGTCAATCACTATAAAACGAAACGACATCGCTGACATTGCTTGGGGTCCAGGCATTGCCCTGGCGACACTCACTGCTTGGTACCTAAACGGCCTTTCGACAGACCTCACGACAGTAACCGTCGTCGGCCTGATCTGCGCTTGGGCACTGCGAATCGGCTGGCGAATCCTACTCAAAAACTTAACAAAGGGTGAGGATCCACGTTACGCACGCTGGCGAGATAGCTGGGGAAAATGGTTTTACGTGCGTAGTTACTTTCAAGTGTATTTATTGCAAGGGTCACTTATGATCGCGTTGGCGATGAGTGCTATTACCGTTACTCAAAGTGTGTCCGCTGAAACTAACTTCATATTACTCTCAATCGGTGTGCTGATTTGGTTAGTGGGATTTTTCTTTGAGACCGTGGGTGATTACCAGCTCGATCGCTTTATCACAAACTCATCGAACAGAGGTAAAATTATGCGTTACGGCTTATGGAAATATTCGCGTCACCCAAATTACTTTGGTGAAGTGGTGATGTGGTGGGGTATTTGGCTCATCGTCGCACCGCTATCGTTTGGCCTCATCGCGCTCATTAGCCCACTCACTATCACCATTTTGATTCTCTACGTGTCGGGTATCCCACTGCTTGAAGCGTCAATGAAAAAATATGATGAGTGGAGTGAGTACGCGAGAAAAACCAGCATCTTTATCCCCTTACCGCCAAAGTCGTAGCGCTGACTCAGATAACAAACGGTCGCGAGCTTGGCTCGCGACCGTTTGTTATTATTGTTGTTGCGGGGCCCGGACTCGAACCGGGGTCTGGAGGTTCTGTTCTTCCTAGTGTTTCCACTGGGCATGGACTATCCCATATTCCTGACACAGTACGTATCGTGGGAATTCTTCATTATAGTCTCTGAACCTTCCGTTTATCATGATAATAAAGGGCTTGGCTGCCGATTGCCAAATCTTCACTTTTTTAAAGCATTCACGCTCACCCTCTCGAGTCACGTTGTAGCAAGTAAAGCTTAATGGTGTTCCAGCAATTTCGAAGATTTTCCATATTGCATTACTGCAATCGGTCACAGTTACCTATGAGCCTCCCGAGGTACCACTCCTCTACCCCGCTGTCTGTCTAACAGTGCAAAGATAGTAACATTGAGTATAAATTTTGTCTAGTTACATATATGATACAATTACCTGCGAACTATGATTAAGATAATTGAAAAAGAACAAGCGCTCCTATTACGCAAGCAAGGAGTAAGTATTGGTGATATTGCCAAACTTCTTAAAGTGAGCAAAAGTACAACAAGTGGCTGGTGTCGAAATATAAAGATGTCCGATCTGGCGTTAAAAAAAATTGCTCAAAAGAGTAGTGAAAAAAGCACACTAGCACTACTAAAATACTCTGAATCACAAAGGACACTCCGTCAAAAAAATATCATTACTCACACTAAAGAGGGACGAACATTGATGGGAGCTCAATCTAATAGAGATATATTCTGCGTCGGCATTGGACTCTACTGGGGCGAGGGCTACAAAAACGGTAATCAAGAATGCGGTTTCACTAATAGTGATTCCAAGATGGTACTTTTTTATATCTCGTGGCTAAAAAATTGCTTTAGTGTTGAAAAAAATAATCTAACCCTCCGCGTTAGTATAAATGAGACACACCATGACAGAATAAATGACGTTGAAAAATATTGGTCAGAAATAACTAAAATCCCGCTAGACCAATTCACAAAATCAAGCCTCATAAAATCGGCTTCAAAGAAAGTCTGCCCTCATAGAGAGGGTCACATGGGAACGTTGCGGATCAAGGTACAAAACGGTACTGCATTGCGAAGAAAGATTTTGGGCGCTATTTCACAAATTAGAGATTGAAAAAACTTAGTAAATATAGTACTCTTTGAGCCACGTCACTTAGGTGATGCATGCAGTCACTGGAAGAAAATCTTTCATCGACTGCATTCGGAACATAAATAAAAGTAAACTTTGATTTAGTCCCTCATTTGTCACTGGAAGAAAATCTTTCATCGACTGCATTCGGAACATAAATAAAAGTAAACTTTGATTTAGTCCCTCATTTGTCGATGTAGCTCAGTTGGTTAGAGCACAACACTCATAAAGTTGAGGTCGGAGGTTCAATTCCTCCCATCGACACAAAATATAAACCTTAAAGCGGATGCTTTATGGTTTTTATATATTGCGAGAGGGGAAGAATTGAAAAGTTTTTGCGATATTTTAGGAACGAAGTGAACTGAAATATCCAAAAGGTGTACTGAACTCGTAGAGTTCAATTCCTCCCACGACACAAACTACCAAAATCAAAGTGTATGCTTTGGTTTTGTTGTAGTTTACGAGAGGGGAGGAATTGAAGGGATTGTCTAGTATTTTGGAAAAAATACTAGGTAACCTATACTGAAACAGTAAGTTTCAGTACCTCCCAACCGCACAATGGGTTTTAGTTGGCTAATATCTCTTTGGTACACGCTTCCTTATTACGCAATCACTTGCAATTCGCGCAACACACGACCAAATTTAATAATGGCTTCTTGGGCCATGCTTCGAGTCAAGACAAAATCACTGCCCTCGTGGGCAATTTTATTGCGGATTAAATGCGCATCCCACGCGTCTTGTAGTGATTGCAGTTGGGTCTTCGGGACACTCTTGAGTTGCTCGCCGATAGAGCCATTATACCCAGCAGCAGTGAGAGCTTTACCCAACATAATATCTGCTTCAATGATAGCTAATTTCCATTCACTCGGACTGTCCGAGGCTACATGAGCTTCAACAGTAGACCACGCTGAACCACCGCTCGCCGCGTTCTGTCCATAAAGCGCTTGCCAAGCAGCTTCGTGCGCTTCTAGTTTAGCGGCAGAAAGTGCCGCATATTCGTTTATCTTTAAGTATGAGTAAATAATACCGAATATGAAAAGAAACGATATCAAAAAGGCGAACACTGAAAACCCTGTCCACAGTGATTGCAGTAACTGAAAGAAGCCATTAGTTGTGACATCGCTACCAGTCATAAACTCATAGACGGACCTAAAAAGTGGCGTAAAGTCTACACCATAGCTATCGTATACGATGTCGTTGGAATCACCTTGCATAAAAACCGCTGGGAACGTGACACTAGATTAACTTGTTATCAAAAACCTTTTTTCCGATGTCAAACAAGCGAGCGTCACCGCCGTGTGGTGCTATATATTGTACCCCAACTGGTAGTGCTTTTTGCTCGCGTTGTACCGTCCCGCCGGGTACAGAAAGTGCCGGTACTCCCGTGAGGTTGACAGGGACAGTAAATATATCTTGTTTGTACAATGACACTGGATCGGTATGCGCACCGAAGGTAAAAGCGGGGGTCGGCGCGGTTGGTAGCACAATGCTATCGACAGCGGCAAATACCGTCGCAAGCTCTACTCTCATCAAGTCGCGCATGTGCTCCGCTTTACCATAATAGGCATCATAGTAGCCTGCCGATAATACGTATGTACCAAGTAAAATTCGCCGCTTCACTTCTGGTCCAAAGCCAGCACCACGGGTTTTTTGGTATACCTCAAGCAACGTCTCGCCGGCTGCGCTGAGGCCATACCGCATACCGTCATAACGGGCGAGATTTGACGAAACTTCTGCTGGTACCGAGATGTAGTACGCCGCCAAACCTTTTTCAAAGAGCGGTAACTCAATGTCGATTACTTTATGACCATCAGCAATTAAACTGGCGAGATGCGCTTCAAACACTGCCATTACGTCATCGTCTACACCTTCAGCTAAAAAATGCCGTGGTACGCCAAAGGTGTATGTTTCTTTGGTTGGCACTGCCGCGTAGGTGTCAGCGGCGATAGTAGTGGAGTCAAGCGGGTCAACTCCGGCGATCACTTGATGGATAATCTCAGCGTCAGCCACTGTGTGAGTAAGTGGACCAGCTTGATCAAACGACGAACCCATCGCCATCAGGCCGTAGCGTGACACCGCACCATAGGTAGGTTTAAACCCTACCAAACCACAGAAGCTGGCTGGCTGGCGGATTGATCCACCAGTATCAGTACCGAGTGCCGCTGGCACCGCTCCCATCGCGACCGCTGCGGCCGAGCCACCAGAAGACCCCCCAGGGACTCGAGTAGTATCGACTGGATTTTTGGTCGGTCCAAAAGCTGAGTTTTCGGTCGATGATCCCATCGCAAACTCGTCCATGTTGGTACTACCAATAATCACCGCTCCAGCCGATTTTAAACGCGCCACTACCGTAGCGTCGTAGGTAGCGGTGTAGTGCTCCAACATCAAAGAGCCCGCGGTCGCTGTGCGGCCTTTAATAAGGATGTTGTTCTTAATAGCGATCGGGATACCAGTTAAAATCTGACTAGCGCTCCCGTCACGCTTAATGGTGTCGGTAGCTTGACTAGCTGTCTGTTCAGCATCGACGTAGATGTCTAAAAAAGCGTGAATATCACCATCTTGCTCGGTGATAATTTTCGTCGCGGCCTCATAAGCAGCAGTCGGTGTGTCGGTACCACGTAAAAAATCAGCTCGTAATTGTAAAATGGTTTTCATACTAGTCAGTATCTAAGATTTTCTTTACCACTAAAAAATCTCTCTCAGTCATAGGTGCTTCCGCTAGTAAATCTTTCGTGTACGTGCCAGAAGGGATGGTAACGACGTCAGAGCGAAAAACATTATTTACTGACTCATGAGTGGTCACTCGTGTACTATCGCCCACCACTTCTGTGATCGTACTTATATAAGCCACGACCGCCGAAATATCTTCCAAAAGAGCTGGTACTTCAGCTGCGGTTATTTCCATCCGAGCTAAAGTACTCAAGTGGATAATGTCGGCTTTATTCATGTTTGGCATAATACCACAGCCCTTGAGCTTAGGAAATGAGGGTTAAAAATTCTTGTTCTGTAATCACTGGCACATTAAACACCACTGCTTGAGTTGCCTTATTTCCTGCCTCTACGCCGGCAACGACGTAGTTGGTTTTCTTGGACACACTACTGCTCACCTTTCCCCCGTGCTGACGCACTAAATCTTTAGCGGTCGCACGACTCACAGTTTCAAATCTACCAGTTAACACAAACGTTTTTCCAGCCAATAACTGACTGCCACTGGTAGCCGGATTTACGATGGACAAGTGGGTAAGCAGGGCTCGTAATGTGGCTATATTTTGAGTGATAGAAAACCAAGTAGTCACCGCCTGGGCCACAATCTCCCCCACCCCATGCACCGCCGCTAACTCTGCCTTTGAGGCTTTAGTAACAGCTTCAATTGAGCCGAATCGTTCAGCCAGTAGGCGGGCCGTTTCTTCTCCGACTTGGTCAATAGCCAAGGCGGTCAGGAAGCGGTGCAAGGTAGGTGCGGCACTGGCGGCAATGGCGGCAATGGTATTCTTAGCCGCCTTCTCCTTAAAACTTGGTAGGTCTTTCAAGTCAGTGACTTGGAGGGTAAAAAGATCAGCTGGCCCAGCTATCAGCCCCTGATCAAGTAATAAGTCAATAATTTTTGGACCAACACCATCTATATTGAGGGCAGTTTTAGAGACAAAATAATAGAGTCGTTGGCGCCGCAAGTGATCAGAATCAAGACTCACGCACCGATACGCCGCCGTACCCGGAATTCTTTCGATGGCGCCGTCACCACCGCAACCAACGACTATTTTGGGAAATTGATACCGATTAGTTTTTTTAGGACGCAAGTCTTTAATTACCATAATAATTTCTGGAATCACGTCCCCCGCCTTTTGCAATATTACCGTATCACCAATCCGAACATCTAATTTTTTAATCTGATCTTCATTGTGTAGTGTGGCTCGCGCCACGGTTGAACCATCAACCAAAACTGGTCGCAAGTGCGCTACCGGCGTCACCACTCCCGTACGACCGACTTGTAGCTCAATAGCAAGTACGATCGTGGTGGCTTGCTCGGCGGGAAATTTATAGGCCGTACCAAAGCGCGGTGCTTTGGCGGTATAACCAAGGGCTTGCTGACACGACACATCATTAACCTTAATAACAATGCCATCAATCTGGTACGGTAATGCCGTGCGCTGTTGTACCCACTGATTGTAAAAGACGGTAATCGCGGCGATCGACTGACACTCGAGAGAATGCTCACTCGTACGTAGACCCAATAGCTTCAGCAGTGCGAGCTCAGCCGCTTGGGTCTCTGGCATAGTAAGTCCCGAGTCACCCGGGACAAACCGATCAATATCATACGTAATCATCTCCAATTTACGCGCGGCGGCGATTGCTGGATCGAGCTGCCGCAGCGAACCGGCGGCGGCGTTGCGCGGATTAGCAAAGAGCGGTTCGTCATTTTCCAAGCGCGCGGTGTTTATCCGCTTAAATTCATTCTTACTCAAAAATACCTCACCGACACAGATCAGATCAACCGCTTGCTTCAACTTTTGCGGCACGTCTGTAATGGTCTTAATGGTGTGAGTGACGTCTTCACCGACGGTACCATTCCCGCGAGTCACCGCTCGTACCAGCACACCAGCTGAATAGGTCAACACAGCCTTAAGTCCATCTATTTTGTGCTCGGCTACATATGTCAATGTAAAATCTTCGCGTTCATTTTCCAGTGTTCGGTACAAACGATCTTCCCACGCTTGCAATTCTGCCAGAATAAAAACATTTGAAAATGACCACTGCCGTACTCGGTGAGTAACTTTCGTAAACGCTTCATTCACCTCACCACCCACTACGTTTAATTCATTTTCATCATTATCAGTCAAGCGGTATAGTTCCTGTACTAAAGAATCGAACGCTTCATCGCTAATCTCTGGGGCGTCGTCTTCATGATACTTTTTATTATGATAGCGGACTAGTTTATGTAATTGTGCAATGCGCTGCTTTTTATCCATGGTTCCACCATCATACCGCACTGGCCACTAAAATTCAGCTGTTAGCTCACGCTGCACAACGTAAATATTGGCATTTGCCACATCATCACAGCTGCGATTATATCCTCTTGAAAAAGCAATCGTACACGTACTGCCCTCTGGACAAGGCTGGTTGGTGATACCTTGAGCAGGGAAATTCATCACCATAGAATTAAGCGCAGCATCATAAACATGCATTTCAAGTCCAACACAACGGTCATCGCCCGCTGCTATAGACCAGTTCATGTTACCAACTTCGTACGCCAGCGAACCATTATTACTAAGGGAATCATTTTTATTGAAGGCAGCGGTGGTTTGAAAACAGTTGCTCGTAAAAGTATCTTCCGAGTCCTCAATAGCCACCGTCTCTTCAACACGAGCGTTTTGGATACAATTCATACCTGCCGCAGCAACCTGAAACGCTACTTCAGATTCACGAACAATAGTGGAGAGAGTGATTTGCTTGAGTGTGACATCCAACAATGACAACCCAATCGCCAACATTACACTCGTTATCAGTAGCGATAAGATAAGTGCGAAACCACTACGGTTAATTTTTATAGCCATGCTATTCATAATACCCAACGATACACTCATGTACATTTAACTCAATATACGTACCAAGTACTTGGCATGTGAATAGCGGGTGTCGGTTGGTGGTGAGAAGGAGATGGGTTTTCATAAGAGTGGTGGATACTAGTAATTATAGCATTTGGGTTATTGAGGGAGGATGTGTTTGAGAGGTAATGTTCATAACTCGCCCTTTAAAAATAAATGGTTATGGCGGGTGTTGGCAAGAAGTAAGGTCATTTACTTTTGTTTAATTGGGTAGGTATTCCTCCCAAGTCATGCGGGAGTTTTCTTCAACGCCATTCAGGAATACAAAGTAAGCGCTGACTTAATACTAGGTAGGGTGAAAAACCCTTAAGTTACCCGACGGTACATAGGGAGATACTTGAACTACTATTGACAGACACGTATACAATCTATTGCAATATTATTCCGTTCGCCATTTTCACAACTAAAAGTAGCATATGCAGGACCAATAGGTAACCAACCAGCTGGACAAGTATGCCAGCTGACGGGTCCACCGTGGCAAGTATTATCTGCAAATGTCCTAGTCTCAGTGGTACACGATTATGGCGGAACGGAAGGAGTACTAGGTGGGGTACCAGTCACAGGTACTGTAACAGTGCCGTAAATATTTGAGACGATGGTACTTAAGGTCACTGGTCTAGTGAGGTCACCAAATAAACCACTCCCCCACGACACGGTTGATGTTATCAATACACCCTGCCCGCCATCTACCACCGCTAGGGTGATAACACGAGCATAAGGACTAGGTATACCACTAGCAGCAGACAAACGGTACGGCGCGCTCGTCGCAGTATCGACGTAGCTCAATCGACACCTACTTAGATCGCTGCAGGGCTGAATATTACGATTACTCAAATTTTGACTACCGTGAGCCTCGAGATTACAGCCCGTAGCAGTAAAACATTGATCGAGACTGTTAGTGTCAGTTACCCAAGCCCAACCTTCATCAAGCTCTCCATCATTGACCGCCGCGATCAGCGAGTCATTTTTAATCGCAACCATCAATTCGACTCCTTCTTGAGCTAGGTAGAGAGCGGTGGTTTGCTCACGGGCGTAGTAGGCACTTTGTAAACCCTTAGCAGCAATGGTAATTGGTCCGATTAAAGCAATCAGTAACACGGAGATCGCGACCAACACTTCAACCAGTGAATAGCCTTTTGTAGCAGTTGAATAAACCATATTAAATATCGATTAATTGTTGAGTTACCGCCGTTTGGATGATAAAGCTGCTGTCGGTACCAGCCATATTTCCCGCCTGACCCTTGATTACAATGAATACCGTGGGCGACCGATCATCAGCTCGACTTGTGTGATTAACAAAGAATGTCATTTCGGTAATAGTAACCTCAGCAGGCGTCATATCTGCCCAGTTATTAGCTACACTACCAACAGTACCAATGAGGTTACGTTGAATTCTTCCGCCCACCATCCGGTAGCCGATACGATCAGAGCTTAAGTCACCTGTTAGTGAACCTCCGCTTTCTGAAAAAGAGAACGTGGTGCCGCCCGCTAGACAATCTGCTGGTGTGTTAACGTTGATATTTGCGTCGCACCGGTAGTTAAAGCCCGTGCGAATATCACGCACCATGCTATCGACGGTCATAGCAACACTGTTAACGAGGATTTGCACATTTTGCGCTTTGGCGTTGGCGTCAATCAGTACGATCAAGGTCCCTACCGACATAGTGACCACAATAGCAAACAACGCCAATGAGACCAGTACCTCAATCAGCGAAAAACCTGAGCACTTGGTATGTTTTTTCTTCTTATACAGAGCCAGTGTGTCCATATTATTGTACGTATATATTACCACTTTGCTCAACGATAATATTACGGGACTCAGGATCAGTGCCCCCAGTACTTATTTGAATACTGGCTGACGTGTAATTGCTATTACCTCTATAATTTATCACCGCATCGTAGTCGGGTCGCTGAAATAAAATCGCCAGCTGGGCAGTGCCTTGGAAACATTGTCTAAACCCGCGCATGACACAAAAACCAGTAATGGTAAATCGCGGGTCGATTACAAACACTTCAACGGCTTCGCCATCGTCGAAAGCGTTGTTGTTGTTAGTGTCTTGAAACAAGGTGTACGTTTGTCCACTACCCAAATTAACATTGATACCAAAGGCACTGCGGAAGTTTCCAGCATTCTGACCGCTCGCACTCACGCCAAACACCTGAGCTTGCCTAAGGTCTAGCGCCAATTCATAAGCTTGTGAGCGTAGCAGTACTGAGTTATTAAACGAAGAATAGCGAAACAGAGCAATCCCCGTCACAATCACAATAATAGAAATAGTTACCAACAGCTCCACAATGGTGAAGCCTCGTGGAGCAGACTTCCGGTCCGTGGATTTTTTATTAAGGCTAAATAATTTCATACGACAATGTCTAGAGGTAACCGAGGGTGATTATTTTAAGGACATCTATATTAAAGAAAAG
>Ga0136588_1000178_pt1 | contig 23860 bp, 20 predicted proteins | sample AntRauMFilla1564_FD_104782 | JGI IMG/M metagenome (GOLD analysis project Ga0136588, IMG submission 104782) | Saline lake microbial communities from Rauer Islands, Antarctica - Metagenome Filla 1 #564 | ecosystem: Environmental > Aquatic > Non-marine Saline and Alkaline > Saline | place... | reverse complement strand
TGACACATATGACTATATTAGAAGTCTTATCCAGGCCACATTTGCTGACTTTGTGGGGATTGATTTCCCTAATGTGTATATTGAACCAGGAATAAGTTTTTCTCATGACATTACTGAGCGAGAAATTTCTGCGGGTATTGCCACCGTCACAACAAAAGTTTCGCACGGGCTTTCGTCAGGTCAGGCTGTACAAATTGCTGACCTGGACCCGAGGTGGGATGGGGAATATGTTGTTACGGAAACCCCTACCACAAACGAGTTTAAGTTTGCTTTGGGTGGTTTGGTAGCTAAGGAGCCAATCTCATTAATTAACCGTAGTGTTGGGAGAGTTTCCGCGTCGAGTGGTTCCGTTATTATTACTACGACAGAGCCACATGGATTCTATGTTGGGCAGAGCGTGAGCGTGGATACGGGCATTCAACTTTCTGACTTGGGAAGTGTCCTGAATGGAACATTTAATGTTACAAGTGTGGTGGACGCTAAAAACTTTACATATGCAACAACGTCGGTCACCAATGTACCTGAGACAGATTTAACGCCCGCAATTTCTATCTCTGCGTCTGATATAAACCAGTTCCCCAATCCAAGCTTTGAGGGTGTTGTTTCGGGTATTGATGTTATTCGAACAAACCTTTCACCCTACAACACTATTTTTGGGAACTCTTCTTTCTTTTCCTTTAATAACGCTACAGGTGGCGGAACTGGGGCTGTTAGTTTTTCTGAGGATGTGGAAAGATTCCCCTCTGATTATGCACTTAGGTACACAATTTCTACTCCCCCTTCTGCTGTGGGCGCCTTTTTTGGCATGAGACCAAACTTTGCTTCCAGTTTTTCTGCCCGTGAAAATGCCCCCTACACAGCATCTGTGTACGTGTATTCAACATATGCCACCACAGTTTCTGTTGGCATTGCGTGGCTGAATAGCTCTGAAGTTGTTTCCTCCGTAGCAAGAAGTGAGGATGTTGTAGTCCCCGCAAACACTGTCGTTAGGCTTAATGTTACAGGCAACTCTCCTGCGGGGACCGTAGGCGGGGCTGTGCGGGTGTACCACAATGCAACTAATGCAGTAGTAGATGACTGGATTGAATTTTCTTCCCACATGGTGGAGCAGACAGACCAGGTACGTGACTACTTTGATGGGTCACTGGCGAACGCATTCGGATACGACTATAACTGGTCTGGCCCGAACAACAGAAGTACCTCTATTGCTCAAGGGGTCCCTGTTACTGTACGCACCAACCTTTCTATAAATCCTGGGGCAGAATCTGCTGTCGCAGGTAACACCGAAGGGTACACCTCAAACATACTTGTCTCTCGGTCTTCTGATGAGGCCTACGCTGATGAGTTTTCTTTCAAATGTGAGCACAACGGGCTTGGTGATAACGATGTGCATGGGCTCACCCAACCAGTAACAGTTGAGGCGGGAATAACGTATGCAATTAGTGCAAAAGTGCATATTCCTTCGGTGAATGTGGGCTTTCCCAGTGGTTTTGGGAGGATGCAAGTTGGGTCAGAGTTTACAGATTTTGTTTATGCTGTTGCAGAAGACGAGTGGGTCAACATCTCAGGGGCAGTTACTACTCTTGGCACCGGAACCACCAACATTTCCATCATTATTTATCCGTCCACAACATGGTCAGGCGGAGACACCGTATATGTGGACTCCATTCTTGTAGAAGAGTCCACCACAATTAATCCATATTTTGATGGGAACACCCCATCTGTTGGAGACTTTTTCTATGGCTGGTCTGGTGTACCGGGGGCTTCACAAAGTACGCAACAATCTCCAAGCGTGTTCTCTGCAAATACAAACGAATGTATGGCTTATCAGTCTGTTGAGTGGACGTCAACAGGTAGTAAGAGTATGAGGATTACCCCAACAAACTCTATTTCTAACGAATCGTTTGCTGTTAAGTGGGAGATGCCAGAGTTTATTGTTGGTAGAACTTACACGGTGAAAGCTAAAATTCGTTTAGATGCACCCTTAACGGGCACACTAAGTGAAAACTCTAGACGGATTGTTGTTGTTCGGAATGGCACAGGGACTTTGGCCAGGTCGGACTCATCCCCAAACTTTGAATCTGTTCGAGAAGTGTCTACAACATTTACGGTTCCTGCGGGCACAACAGCCCTCCGTGTCGACCTGCATAACGGTGCCTCAAAAGGCAATGGTGATGTGTGGTGGGACGACCTTATGGTTGTTGAAGTAGACGATATCACGAGGGCTTTCGAATATTTTGATGGGGGCACAACAGCCTACGACTACTATTCTTTTGCCTGGTCAGGGCATCCGCATTTGTCCACATCAGAAAGAAGGACTACAACAAATATTTCAGAGACCGCCCTGGTCTCCGATGTTGTAACAGTTACTACAGATATCCCCCATGGGTACGAGGTTGGTCGAGAAGTTACTGTTTCGGGGATTACGCCTGAGTTAGAGATTGCGCAGAAGTCTTATGACTCCGCTACCGGTGTTGCAACTATTACAACGGTGGACGACCATGAATTTGATGTTAGTGAGTTTGTTGACATTAGTGGTTTGCGGGATTCCTCGGATTTATCTAAGCGTTCTGTCTCCGGGACTACGGTGGCACTGACTACCAGACTCGGACATAACTTTTCTCGTGGAGAGACAGTAAAAATATCTAACCTGAAAGATTTAAGTTTTCTTGGGTTTAAGGAAGTTTCTGGGGGCTTCGCCACACTAACTACAAAGAAACCTCACAACATTAAGGTGGGTGACCTTGTAGAGGTTGAGAATATTTTTGATACCTACAGCATTAGTCAAAAGAGAATATTTGACAACGTAGCAAAACTTACTCTCTCCTCTGCCCACAACTTTCAAGTGAATGACGTCATTTCTGTTGCGGGGATGTCAGATGTTGCAAGTATTATCACCAAAACAATAGAAAACGGTAAAGCAACCCTCACTACCAGATTCCCTCACAACTTTTCAGCTGAGCAAGAAGAAGTAGTTATTTCTGGTCTTGGTGAGCCATATGACGGAACTATCACTATTGTAGAGGTAGCACCGGGACAAATTTCTTATGAAGTGGCTACAGACGTTGATGAGTTTATTCCTGTGACAGTCGCTGACGGGCTTATCACCAGCCCTAACAGCATTTTCAATGGGACTTTTGTCCTTAGGGAAGTAGACAGCACAACAGTAAGCTACAGTCTTACTGCGAACGGAGTTGTACCTCAACCGGTAGAAGATGCTGTCCTTGTTGGTTCAAGCCCACTAAACGGCACATATGGGGTAGTCAATGTCCCAAACTCAACAAGTTTTCAGTATCGTAGAGAGCTTGTTGATATTGCATACCAAGCAATTCCAGAGCCTGTAGTTGCAGACAAACCTGAAAATCAGCAACCTCCCGCCATCGCCACCATCCCTAGCATCCACTCTGGGGAGCGTATAATTACTTCAGTTACCAGGAACACGTTTACTTTTACCCAAGAAGATATGCCAAACGACATATTTATAGAAAATATTTCGGGGTTGGTGAGCATAGACAGTATTTTTAACGGGCTTATACAAATCGATACCATCACAGAAAACACTTTTACATATAATCTTGACGCCCCCAGCAACGTCCTTGAGACGCCAGCAAACAATGTTGCCAGTGTTCGGGCACCTCAAATTTTTAATGATACGTACACTATTACTGCGGTAGATGTAGAAAACAACACATTTAGCTATGTCCGCCCCCACCGGGACCTCACCCGAAAGAGAGTCCTTGGGTATGGGGTTGTAAAGAGTAGACCATCCGCAATCTCCAGCACTTTTGGGCCGTTCCCCGGCAACGCTGATATAGGTATGGAGTTCTCTACAAAGTCATACTCAGGAATAAAGAGCATCCCCACAATATTCAGAGGATTTGAACTTCGGTCTGTTGGAGAGACGTTAGACGAATATTCAGACACTATAAACGGTTTTGATTATCGTATTGACTCCTCATTCGACCAAGAAACAAATGAATTTAAAAAAACTTTTGTGCTTTTACCGTTTGACTTCCCCAACCCACCAGAGCCGGGAAAAGTTTCTCCTATTAGCAGATTTGGTGCTGACAAATACGTATTTGACTATCCAGGGAATGTTATCGACATTCAAATGGATGAATCTGCGGAAGAATCAGCAACCAGGTTTTTTGCTATTGGCGAGAGCGACCTCGGTCCGGGGGCAGGCCCCCCCATAGGAATTGCTACTGCTACAGATATGCTCAACGGGGATTTTGTCAGAAGATGGCCCCTCCTTGATGCTGAGGAGGTTGTAGACGGTGTCGACGATGAAACTTCTTTGTACTCATACGCAAAAAGTTACCTCTCGGAAGCAAGACCGCCAGACCTTACCCTAGTACTGACTGTCAACGGGTCGCTACAGCCTTTTGTGGGTACCTATAACCCAGGAGACTGGTGTTCAATTATTGTCAACGACAGATATTTTTTTGAGCGAATGCAGTCAGGCCTGGAACCCAGGAAGAATGTTCTCTTGCGGAAAATTGATTCAATTAGAGTTACTGTACCCGACGGGACAACCTTCCCCGAAAGAGTTCAGTTGGTTGTTATGCCTGACTGGGAGGTAGATAAAGTTGGCAACTAGACGACAGCGTAAAAACAGAAACCTTGGCAACCGCATTAACAGCATCAAAACTCAGCTTTTAAGTGGGCAGGTACCATCAAGCAACCCCCACCTAAATAGAGATGTTATTGTTTCTGACTATATTTCTAGCGGGGCTGTAGGTGCCGACAAAATCACTACTCGAGCTATAAGCGAAAGTAGCGTGGGGAGAGGTTCAGTAGCCACAGAACATCTAGGTGTTATTAACGAAATAGTTACCGATACGGGGCTTATTGTTCGTGGACTTCCCGGGCACGTCTTACTAACTCTTGCATCATCAGATAATCAGACAGCGAACCTCACAGAATGGGTTTCTTTTGCGGGAGACGTTCTTGCCTCTATTGGGCCCGCCGGAGATATTTCAGGTGACACACTAGACGTTGAGACAGTAACTACAGTACAGCTCAACGCTGAAACCTTTGGCGGGGACTTTATGCAAGTCACCCAACTAGACGACATAAGCAGTCTTTTTGATGGCCGACAGAACAGATTTCCTTTGACCTATCAAAACCTCCCATACCCAGTCGATAACCCTTTTCGTCTTCTTGTTTTTATGGACGGAATAATTCAAAGTGTATACACAGAAGAATATGTGTTTCAGTCCCCACTTAAAAAACATGACTTTTTTGTTGACTCAGATGGTTATATTTCTTTCTCCGAAATTCCAGAGCCAGGCACAATCTTCAGTGGTAGACTTATGGCTGGGCAAGAGACAAGTTTTCAGACGACAAATTATCCGTACAGACCGATTGACATTATGCTAGGAGCATAGCCAGATGGCAAGAAAAATCCTGAGAAATACTGACTACACTTTTGATGCGTCAGAACGTACTCTTAGTATCCCTGCATACATTAATAGGGAACGCCTTGTACTTATCACTGATGTTACAGCAAACAGAGTCATCTACAATTTTTCCGACCCAAGCCTCAGAGCTACCTCTTATGTGGCAACAATACACGAGGACGGCTCCGAAAGTACAGTTATTGTTCTCAACTTTGACACAAGCACACTGTCGGACGCAAACGATATTCAGATTGTTGTTGACGAGTATAACGAAAAATTTGAACCATCTGAGGAAATCCTCGACTCCGTAAGCAAAATGAGGGTGTCAACCCCTGAAGCTCTCATCGACACCGACTTTGAGTTTGGTACACAGACCACCAAATGGGAAAACTTAGCTCTTGTTAACAACAGAGGCTCCTCGTACCCTAAAGTTCAACAGATTCCCAACATAACATCAGTTGTTATGCCAAACGGGTCAACAAGAGTGACAATAACAACAGGTAGCGCCCACGGGTTGCCTGTGGGGACACCCATCACTGTTATTGACACGAACCTTATTGTTGCAAACGGAAACTTTGTTATCGAAGAAGTTACAACTGGGGCACCCCACACTTTTGTGTACAACTCTTTTGCAGAAAACACAACCTCGACAACATCAATTTTTGACCCATTCAGAACAACTATTTCTGAGAACTCCTACTTTACCGGTGCATCCATCGGTGGGGCACCTTCTGACATGGAGTATGACGGCATTACTGGCGCAGTAACAGTTACTACCTCCCAACTGCACTGTCTTGCCCTTGGGAACGAAATTTCTGTTACTGGGACAACCGCATCAACCAACGCCCCCAACGGAAACTTTTATGTTTCACGAATCATAAGCCCCACACAGTTTGTGTACTATGTTTCAAATATTCCCACTGGAACAATCGGGTTTGCCTCAGCCAGCATCTACAACAGGCCACAGTCTTTGTTTATGCATAGGGCCTTCGACGGTGGTGTGTTTTTTTCCTGCAACGGAAGCTCATCTAACCAACAAGCTATCAGGCAGACCAGGCGATACTTCCGATACCAGTCAGGTAAGGGAATCCAAATTTCTTCGGGTACAGTATTGAAACCCACATTTCAACTTGACTCCCTCACAGCAGTCGACACAACAGTGCGAGTGGTTACCAAAGAGCGCCATAACCTGGAGCCCAGAGCAGTCATTGCTGTGTCTGGAGCAAACGAGTCAAAATATAATGGCAGTTACCAAGTTTCTGCTGTTATTGACCCCATCACTTTTCTATATGAGGTACCTGTGGCCCCCGACGAATCAACCGCCTCCGGCGACTACGCCATCTCTGTATCAGAATGGTACGGGGGGGTAAACCGTATTGGAATGTTCGACCAGCAAAACGGTGTTTTCTGGGAGTTTGACGGACAGCAACTTAAAGCCGGAAAACGTTCTTCCACATACCAACTGTCCGGTAAAGTTTCCGTTACTCAGGGAGAAAACACTGTCGAACAGACAGACGGAATCTACCCTACAGGGTTCGCCAAACAGCTAGAAGTTGGAGACTACGTTGTTATTCGGGGGCAGTCCTACCGGCTCCAAGACATCGAAAGCGACACAAGCATGACAATTTCTCCTGCGTATCGGGGGGCTTCTGCCGAGTTTGTCAACATTTCTAAAACAATTGATGAAACTGTAACTCAATCCGAGTTCAACCTCGACAAAATTGATGGTACCGGCCCATCCGGTTACAACATTGACCTCACAAAAATGCAGATGTTTTACATTGACTACACGTGGTACGGTGCTGGATTTATTCGTTACGGCATTCGAGGCCCCCGTGGAAACATTCTTTATGTCCACAAATCCCCAAATAACAACCTCAACGCTGAAGCTTACATGCGCTCAGGTAACCTCCCTGCACGATACGAATCAAGCACAATGGCGGTCACCGCCAAAATGTCAGCAACTTTTTCAGACTCTGACACCACCCTCACCGTATCATCAACAGCAAACTTTCCGCCAGACGGGACTCTTTGCGTTAGGAACGGACAGGTATACGAATTTATTAACTACACAGGCAAAACTGGTACGACGTTTACAGGAATTACCCGAGCAAAAGCTGGAGCCACCGGGCAAACCGTGACCATGTCTATCGGGTCAACCACAGGAGTTGTAGGTGCCAACGCAGGTATCCAGATTGGTCAACGAGCAGTAAGCCAAGGGTTCCCCGACACCACATACGTTGCCACCATTAGTGGCACCACCATCGGGTTTAGCCAAGCCTCAACAGCAACCAACCCGACGGTAATCTTCCCTGCCATGGGTGCAAGCTCCGCCCAAACCTTTACATTCTCAACCGTAGACCCCACCATTGTCGAACTGGCATACCCCTCCTTCGGGCCATCCATCAACCACTGGGGAACTTCAGTTATGATGGACGGACGCTTCGATAATGACAAATCTTTGGTGTTTACTTACGGGCAAACAGAATACACAAACATTGCCTCCGAAGCAACAAAAGCTATCATGTCAATTCGTATTGCTCCCTCCGTTGACAACGGACAGATTGCCCCGTTTGGTGGGCGAGAACTTATCAACAGGATACAGCTGAAGCTTGATGAAGTTGGTGTCGCAACAAAAACAGCTAACGCCAACATGTTGGTGCGTCTTTTCCTAAACGCTACCCCCTCCAGCGCCACCCCATGGACAAACGCTGTAGGTAATGATACAACCCTTGTCAACTCTAGTCTCGCCCAAATTGCAGACTACGCATCCGGAACAACAACAGTTGCCCGTGGAGAAATAACTGGTGGGTTCTTTGTCGCCGGTACAGCAAGCCTAGGCCTTGAAAATGTTCGTGACCTTGGTAACTCCATACTTGGTGGTGGCGGTGCAAACTCCAACAACCAAATTTACCCTGATGGGCCCGACGTACTGACCATAGCTGTTACCAACCTTAGTGACAATGCTATCGACGTTCTCGGGCGAATTTCATGGACTGAAGCTCAGGCGTAACAGTGAGTGAGTTTTCAGACTACCTACCCCAAGAGAAGAGGCGTGCGGTGATACTACAACGCATCAGTCGTTTCGCGGAAGAAGGGTACCAGTATGAGCTCAACAAAAAGTTTGCTGTGGCTTCTGGAGATTTCGAGTCTGTAGAAAAAGCTGATATCGCCATCCACGATTTAAGCTTAGCTATCACCCTGCACGAAGAAGAACTAAGAAGTCTCTGATAAAATGAGTGCGGGAGAGTAAATATGTATGCTGTGAGAGATGGAGACAGAACCTTAGAGTTCGATGGCGCTCTTCTGGGGGCATCTTCGTCTCGTCGAAGAGAGTCTATTAGATGGATTGAGTTTAAAATATATAAAACAGAAAATGGCTCATACATTCTCTCTAGAATCGGGGCTTCTGTTGTGTACCACTCCGGTGCTTGTCCTCTAGTAGACAAGTATCGTCTCACCGAAATAAACACAGAAAAACTTTTAGTAGACGCCGAACCCTGCGAAATATGTAACCCAACAACGGAGGCACCCGTGGTGTTCCCAGAAAAATATCGCTACTGGGCTCAAGTTAGTGAAGAATCCCAAGCAGTGTTGGATGCTTTGTACAAGTATGACGAAGGAGGTGCCCGCTATCTCACAGCAGTAGCAAAGAGAGTTCTCCAAGACTCTGCGACAAGAGATACGGAGATAGATTTAGTCTATCGATTTGAAAGAATCCCTTGAGCGACGGCAAAGGCGAGCCTATGCCTGAGACACCTTCCAGCCATGTCAGCCCTCTAAAAAATGTCATTATTGAGTTTCACGAAGTCTACAAAGAGCTAGCCGATGTCGGATTTTCAGAACAAACCTCAGCGAGAATAATTGCCAACATGCTCATTGATGTTGTCTTTTATCGAGGTACTGGCGATGATACCGATATTGAGCTAGACTACGAAGACGACGAAGAAGGGGAAGATGATGATGACGACGGAGCAGACGGAGACGCAGGGGTTGGGTAGTGTAAAACTTCATTTTGTGGACAGTGTTGAAAAGGCAAGCGAATTTATTTCGTGGCTGGGGCAACGCAGACCACACAACGCTGTCTCTGTTGACATTGAAACTGGTGAACTCCCCGGTAGAGACAAAAAAGACGCCCTCTCGCCGTGGCATGGAAGAATCCGCCTCGCACAAGTAGGCGATGGGGAGCAAGGGTGGGCCATCCCATGGGATAGATGGGCAGGACTCTACTATCAAGGAATGACCGACTACGACGGACCCATCGTATTCCACAATATTGCTTTCGAAGCAAAATGGTTTGCCGTACAGTCCGAATGGGAAATGCCATGGCATCAAGCACACGACACTATGCTGATGGCCCAAATTATTGACCCTCTCGGGACAGGTGCCTTAAAACAGTTGGCAGCGAAAAATGTTGACCCAAAATCTGTTGCACTACAGGGCACCCTTGACAAGCAAATGTCCGAAAACGGGTGGACATGGGGTACAGTTCCCGTCAACTTTGAACCCTACTGGAGCTATGGTGCACTCGACACCGTCCTCACCATGCGTATCTGGGAACAGTTCTACAAACAGTGTGGCCCAGGAAAAATGTATAGCATCCCCTATGAACTGGAGATGGCTACTCGAAAAATTGTGACCCGCATGGAACTCAACGGGGCAAGAGTAGACCTAGATTACTCTCAAAAGAAGCTAGACGAGCTCAGCACATACACTGAAGGCGTCAAACAGTGGGCAAAAGACAAATACGGAACATCCATTACCAGCAACCTCCAACTCGTTAAAACTTTTGAGGAGATGGGTGCGGTAATCACAGAATTTACGCCCTCAGGGCAGAAGTCGATGACCAAAGAGCAAATTAAAAAGCTTTCCATCAACGGAAACGAAGAAGTAAAACTCCTCGCAGATGCTGTCCTCAAGCAACGCAAAGCAGACAAGCTAGCAAGCTCATACTTTTCTAACTTCCTTAAAGACAACATTGACGGTGTAGTGCACCCATCTGTTCGTACCCTTGGGGCACGAACCGGCCGCATGAGCATAACCGACCCAGCGCTTCAGACTTTGCCCGCGGGGGACGCAACTGTTCGGAGGGCATTCATTCCTCGAGAAGAGGGCAACGTCATTATTACCTCCGACCTCGACCAAGTCGAGTTCAGGTTGACAGCATCCTTCTCCGGAGACGAGTCACTTATTAACTTGTTTCACGAGGCAGATGCTACTGGTGGAGACGTGTTTACATCTATTATGCGTCAGGTCTATCAAGATAATACACTCACTAAAGATGATTCCCGAAGAAAACTCATTAAGGGATGTGTGCCCCTGTCCTCTCAAATTCTCACTAAGCGCGGGTGGCTAAGTCATACTGAAGTTAGAGAGGGTGATGAAACTTTAGGGTACAACTTCGATACGGGTAAGAGCGAGTGGACCGAAGTTAAAGGTGTTCATGTATATGACGACGCTGAAATTTTTAAACTTTCAAATGGGCACAAGACTTTTTACTGTACGGAAGACCACCGTTGGGTAGCAGACAATGGTAGAGGAGGCCCCAGAGGAGCCAAACCAAAAATTATTTACGCTAATGAATTTACAACTGGAGAAAAGAGAATTATTCTTTCAGCTCCAGCCGAGGGTGGGGCTTTAAATATTAGTGATGAAGAAGCCTACCTTCTTGGTTGGATTCTTGGGGATGGCTCTATTAAACGTTCCGAGTTTGTTGGTGCTCCCTCTCAATCTTCGGGGGCACGGGTGGGATGCGGTGTGTACATTTATCAAACTAAGCCTTCCGGTGTGGGTCTCATCTCTTCGGCACTCGAGGGTGTGCCCCACTCCAAGTACAAAATCACTAAACGTGGTCAGCATGTGTGGAAGCTTGACTCTGAATATTCTAGGGACCTTTTAGAGCGTGCAGGGATTTACGACAAAGAGACTTTTGACCCCTGGGAACTGGCTTTTGGGTTGACACTTAATGCACGAGAAAAAATGATTCGTGGTCTAGACGAAGCCGACGGGAAAAACAAAAAGTCACTGAGGAACAACGGAAAAATTGACGTTGCTATTGTCCAAAGTGCTGGTAGCCCTGTCGCTGAACTTATTATTGCTCTAGGTTATTTGACTGGTAAGTACTCTAGGAATACTGTATTTACTTCTGAAATTTTAGACCCAACTAGGTGGCAGAAAAATCCCGTAAAGGTGGTGTGGCACCAGCCTGGTCGAATGACTAATCAACGCGCATCTCTAGAATATGAATCAACGGGGCAGGTCTGGTGTGTAACTACGGACTTAGGCACATGGACAATGAAGCAAGAACATGACAATGTTCCAGTGTTAACAGGTAACACAGTTTATGGTAAGTTGTACGGAGCCGGTGTTGAAAAGATGGCTCTGACAGCCGGTGTGCCCACAGAAGTTATGAAAGGTGTTGTTGACGGGTTTGATGTCAACTATCCTGGAGTAAAGCAACTGCAAAGAAACATTGAAGAGGCCGGCACGACGCGCCTCAACACTGAGGGGCAGGGGTATGTGTCGACACGAACAGGCAGAAGGCTCCCCTGTGACCCCGACCGCGTTTATAGTCTTACAAACTATCTAATTCAAGGTAGCGCATCAGAAATTTTTAAGCAGAATCTTGTTAGGCTCGACCAAGCTGACCTGACCGAGTATCTTATTGTTCCCGTGCACGATGAAATTGTTTTGGAGGCCTCCAGAGAAGAGGCTGCTGAAATTATGGAGATTGTGAAGGAGTGTATGACTACACGGGACGGCTGGGCGGTTCCTCTGACAGCAGGTGTCTCTGGACCATTCAATAACTGGGGAGAGGCTTACGAGTAGTGACTAACTATATTCTTGCCGTAGACCCAGGCAAAGCTACAGGGATTGCACTTTTTCTTTTGGTAGACGGTGTTGAGCCCGAGCTTGTGCATAGTGTTGAAGTGGACTTTGCAGGTTATGCTCCAACTATTCGGAGCATACTTGATGAACATAAAAGTGTGCATATTGTGTGCGAGCGTTTCACCATAAACGCACAAACCGCTAAAAAGTCTCAAGCGCCCTACTCCCTAGAAAAAATTGGGGTGCTAAAACAGATTATGTTGGACTTTGGGTATGCACTAGACGACTTACACTTACAGTCACCCGCAGACGCAAAAGCGATGTTTGACAATAGTAAGCTTAAAAAGTTAGAGTACTGGCATCGTGGGGGCGAAGGCCACGCACTAGACGCCATTAGGCATGGGCTACTTTATATGGTAAAGTTAGGCTGGAGTCCGCTCAACAAGCTTCGTAGCTAGACACAACAAAGGACAAAATGACAATTTCTGTTGAACTTGACAGTACCGGCGAAAAAATTATTATTAGCGCAGAGTGGAGATTTAAAGAACTCTGTAAGAGTGTCCCCGGTGCAAAATGGAGCCCCAAAGAAAATTATTGGCATCTTCCGTTGTCATGGTCAGGGTGCTTAGCCTTACGCTCCACATTTAAAAACGACCTTGAGATTGGGCCGTTGCTTACACAGTGGGCGATTGACGAAAAAACTAATCGTATTGACCCATCGAACTTTCTCCGTGAAGCCCTTCAGTGGGACGAGGGCGACCAATATTTATACCCATACCAACGTGCTGGGATAGAGTTCCTTAGCACCGCCAGACGTGCTTTGCTGGCCGATGAGCCGGGGCTTGGGAAGACTGTCCAAGCGATTCGTGCTCTGAAAACTTTGAAAGACCGGGGCGAGGACGTGTTCCCCGCAATGATTGTGTGCCCCAACACATTAAAGAAAAACTGGGAGCGCGAGTTTGCCAAATGGTGGCCTGAAGTTTCCGTGCAAGTTATTTCCGGGACTGCCACCCAAAAACGTAAACAGTTTGGCACAATTATTGAGCCTGCTGAGGGAGTAGAACCCCCACAAGTTGTTATTATCAACTGGGAATCTTTACGTTCTCATTCTCGGCTGGCACCCTACGGGTCTATAGCTCTTGCACGGTGCGTGGAGTGCGGTGGGCTTAACGATAAGGTCACACCCGGGCGCTGTGAAACTCATGTTCGTGAGCTAAATCAGATTGACTTTAAATCAGTTGTGGCGGATGAAGTTCACAGGTCTAAACAGCCTAAATCCAAGCAAACACGGGCTCTGTGGTCCGCCACGGGGGGAGCAGACATTAGGTTTGCTCTCACGGGGACACCTATTGCAAATAATGTGGTCGACTTGTGGACTATTCTCCACTGGCTCTCCCCAGCGGAATGGCCCAGTAAGACTCGGTGGATAGACCGAATGGTTGACACGATGCTTAATGCTTTTGGTGGTCTTATGGTTTTAGGGATTAAAGCTCATATGCGTGAAGAGTTTTACTCTACTCTTAATCCTCGTATGCGTAGAATGCTAAAGAAGGTAGTATTGCCTTGGCTCCCAGAGGTTACTGTTGAGCGTCGAGATATTGAGATGTCTGTGAAGCAGAAAAAAGCTTACGTTGAAATGCGTGACTGGATGATTACAGAACTTGAGGAGGGTGGCGTTATTTCCGCGCCCAGTATTCTTACCCAAACCTTGAGGCTCCTCCAGTTTGCAAGTTCTTATGCTGAGATGCAGGCCGACTCTTCTACAGGCGAGATGAAAGCTGTGTTGACGGAGCCTTCCTGTAAAATTGATGCTTTGATGGATGACATTTCTCAGGGAGATTTTGGTGAAGACTCTGTGGCAGTTACTGCTGTCTCTCGACAGCTTATTGAGCTTCTTAGTGCTCGTCTAACTAAAGCTGGTATTGAACATGGTTTGATTACTGGTGCGCAAAATACTCATGAACGCCAGCGGGCAGTGGATGAATTTCAATCTGGTAGAACTAAATGGATTCTGTTTACCGCGCAGGCCGGCGGTGTGGGTATCACGTTGACTGCGGCGCGTAGGCTAATTCGTTTGCAACGTCCATGGTCTTTGGTTGATGACAAGCAAGTCAATGACCGTGTACACCGTATTGGCTCTGAAATTCACGACAGCATTATTATTACTGACTATGTTACGTCTAATACTGTCGAGGAGAGGGTACGTGAGGTGCTAGAGTTGAAAGCAGAGAATTTTGAGGAAGTTGTGAAAGATAAAGACCAACTCCTTAAAATGCTTCGGAAAGAGAAGGAGACCAAGTGAGTAATAACGGCGGAGTGTACACGCTATCAAACTCTGAGATTCAAACGTATAAAGACTGTCGAAGAAAATGGTGGCTAACCTATTACCGCAAATTAAAGCCCAAAGAAAAAAAGTTTGTGGGGCCCCTAGCTCTTGGGTCCCGTATCCACGAGGCGCTCGACCAGTACTACTCAACAGGTGTGTCTCTGTTGGATGCTCACGAGAAACTGGTAGATATGGACCGCCAGGCTCTTGCTGATAGCTTCCGTGACCCAAGTGATTTAGATAATGAAGCTGACCTTGGTCGAATCATGCTCGAAGGTTACCTTGATTGGATTGAAGAGGAGGGTATCGATAATGAGCTAGAAATGATTTCTACTGAAGAGGTCCTCTCTATGCCCATGTTTGATGGGTCTGTCGAGCTCCAAGGTAAAATTGATATGCGTGTCCGCCGTAAAATAGACGGTGTTAGGTTAATAAGAGATTTCAAAACGGTTGGAGGCTCTTTCTCTGAGTTTTCTAGTACTGCCCACATGAGTGAGCAGATTATGACATACATGCTTTTGGAGAACCACCAAAATCAAGGTACTAATGAGCGGTCTGAGGGTGGAATTTTTACACTACTCAAAAAGGTTAAGCGTACTGCCAATGCAAAACCTCCGTTTTATGAGCAGTTTGAGGTCCGCCACAACATTTTCACACTTAGGTCTTTCTGGACTAGGATTCATGGTGTTGTATCCGATATTATGAGCACTAAGAAGTCCCTTGATGAGGGTGTAGCTCACCAAGCTGTCGCATATCCACGTCCCAGTAGGGATTGCCCATGGAAATGCCCATTTGTCTCTATCTGCCCGATGTTTGATGACGGCAGTGGAGTTGAAGACGCCATCGAAAGCATGTATGATGAAGGCGACCCATATGACTACTACAATAGTCCAAAAGACGAAAAGAAAGGAACTGTCTAGTGTCAGAAGTTCAACGTTCTCTCACGATGATGGTGTACGGCGAATCGAAGGTTGGTAAATCTTCTTTTGCGGTCACTGCACCATATCCTCGTCTAATGCTTGACGTAGAGGGTGGACATAGGTTCCTCCCCATCAATGTCAAGTATTGGAATCCCATGAGCGAGGAGCCCCCAAAGGCTGACGGTACATGGGACACATGTGTTGTGGTCGTTCACGATTACGACACAGTCCTGAAGGCATATCAGTGGCTTCAGGCGGGGCAACACCAGTTTAAAAGCCTTATTATCGACTCTATTTCTGAGTTGCAGGTGAAGCTTTTTGATAAGGTTGCGGGGACTGAGGCTCTTAAGATGCAACAGTGGGGTGAGATTCTTCGTCACATGGGTTCGCTTCTTCGCGACCTGCGCGACTTGACTATGCATCCTACTGCTCCTCTTGAGGCAATTATTCTCACAGCTATGGCTACTCCTGATAAGGAGGGACGTTATCATCCCTACCTCCAGGGTCAGCTTAAAGTGCAGGCCCCATACTTCTACGACATCTTGGGAGCATTGGCAGTTGAGGAGGTACCTAACCCCGACCCAATGCAACCTCCGTACAAGGTACGGAGGATGTATGTGGAGCGTACTAACAAGTATGAAGCAGGCGAGCGAGTCCAGGGTCGACTCGGCGCTATTGTAGAACAGGAAAACCTTGGGGTCGAGCGTATGCTAGACTTGGTTTTCGGACCCAAAGCAGAACAGTCCATCTAGGAATAAGGAAGATATATAATGACACAGTTAAATTGGAGTGAGCTTCTTGAAGCTGCGGATAGCTCCGGGTCGGGGAACTATGAACCCATCCCGGATGGGGTTTATGAACTCAAGATTGTTGAGTCAGAGCCCACAATGTCCTCTACGGGCAAAGTAATGTTTAAGGTTAAGACTGAGGTTCAGTCTGGACCACATGCCCGCCGTCTCGTATGGGATAACATCGTTATTTCACCTGAAAACCCTAAAGCTATGGGAATGTTCTTTGCTCAGATGGGTGCCCTTGGGTTAAACCGAGACTTCTTTTCACAGAGGCCTGAGAATGTTCAGATTGCTAGTGCTATGAACTCTCGTGTTTTCCGAGGTCAGGTTGGTAAGCGTACCTGGAACAACCAGGACCGTAACGAGATTAGTCGCTACATGCCAATGACCGCTGACACTTTGGCACCCGCAGTTGCCTCTGCACCTGTATCAGCACCAGCACCAGCACCAGCACCAATGCCTGCTGGAGTTGCTCCTGCTGTAGCACCTGCACCTGCACCCGCAGTTGCGCCTGTTGGAGGGGCAATTCCTCCAGCACCACCGTTCTAAAAGTAACTTCAAAGGGGCTGGGTCATACGACTCAGCCCCTTTTGGTGTAAAGTAGGGGTTATGAATAAAATAGATTTTGATTGGGTTAAAGAACAGCTCACTAAAGCTCGCATAAAGCGTGGCCCGGGTGACGTGGCAATCCAGCTTCTTGAAGTGTTTGAAACTATTGACATCCCGGAAAAACTTGTTGCTGAAGCTGTCGATGTTTTTGCACGGCTTGCCAAAGGTCACGCTCTAGTTGACTCTGACGATAGTGAAGAGGTGTGGGCTCCTGCTTTGGCTGGGCACATTAAAGTAGCAGACCAGGTTCGGGTTAAAACTGATGCCTTCTCTGGGAGCCTAGGAAAAATTCATAATGGACGACGTGGCACTGTTATTGCCATCAGGTATGGCGATATTATTATCAACAACACAGATAATAAGTCTCCAAAATTAGAAGGCGCACATTATCCCGCGTATCATCTTGAAAAAAGAATAAAATAAAAGATAAGACTGGCCTCATGCCGGTCTTATTTTTTGTCGTATTCATATATACTTATTAGATGGACTTTATTCGCATGGCAGAAAACTTGTGGCATGAGTGGACTGGCGAAGGGTACGAAAAAAATGGCTACAAGAGTGTTGTCTACTTTACATATGACCACATAGATTTACATAACCCTGTATGTCTTGGCAGTCTTGCCTCGTGTCTACAAAGAGATGGTCTTGTGGATGGTCTTTCAGAGGGCAGAAGTGCTGTAGAAAAATCAAGTATCTTCCTCCATGGGTATGCTGGCTCGGTTGATGAGCACCCAGATATTACTATTTGCGACGAAGTAGGTGAAACTTTTTACGGGGACTCTGTAGAAAAAATTTTTAGTGTGACATTAGTGGAGGTGTATGGTCTTGGGGATTAGAAAAACAGAGTGGCAAAATCAAGCTCTTTGTGCAACTAAAAGAGTAGAACCGTATAAAGATACGTTTTTTTCTGACAACCCCGATGAGATAGCTACAGCAAAAAGAATTTGTGGGGCATGTCCGGTCAAAAAGGAATGTCTAGAGTGGGCACTAAACAGTAAAGAAATATGGGGCGTGTGGGGTGGACTAGAGGAGCACCAGCTTAGAGTTGTTCTTTCTGTCGACGAGGACGGTCAAGAAGTTCGCAGGATTCGTAAAGGAGAAGCTCCTTTTTGTCCAAATTGTTCCGCATCCACAAACAAACTATCGGTGTCCGAAAAGGAAACCACAGGTGGCGGGCGATGGACCACAAAGAAAATTGTTTCTTGCGAGGTCTGCTCGTTTTCTTGGATTAGTAGGACTAGTGCCAACGCTGTCGAGGCCTACGCCAACCTTAAAGGAAAAACTAGTTCACAGGAATAATCCCGATGAACTCTCGGGGGTCATAGTCTTTCCCAATAACCATGGAGAGTACTCCTGGTCGTGAACTTTTTCCTGCACGGTCACGGTACCAATCCGAGCCAGGGTCTGTCGTAGGGCACTGCACCCACAGTCGGTCACCAACGTCTTGTGCTTTAAAGTTGTGGTAGTGCCCAGAAATCCACACGTCTGCGCCACCAAGGGCAGTTTGCCCAAGCATTTGACCTGAAAGATATTTCTCAACATCTCTAGAGAACTGGTGTCCGTGGAACAACCCCAACATGACACCCTCAATTTCTACGGCAAGTGTCTGATGTCCAGAAGACGGGTACCTAAACTCAACGTGTGACAGGTTGTCGTTCTCTGCGCAGGCATCCTGTACCGCAGAAGCAATTTCTACGTTCCATCCGTCAGCAGGGTCAGCAGCTACTTGACGGGTCACTTCGTCATGGTTTCCGTTCACCACGGGAACAATGATTCTGTCTGCCAAAGGTGCGAAAGCTTTCACTTGCGACAAAAGAAGTCTTCTAGCTACACGAACCTGCTCGGTCTGTCCAAGGTCTGAAGACGACACTCCCTGTAGGCGACCACCTTGTGAGACGTTTCCTTCAACATGGTCTCCTGGTAGTGCCAGAACAACTGTGCCAATAGTGAGACCCATTTTACGGAGCATGGCCAGACGGTCTACAGCTCTCTCTGTCGACTGAAAGATTCGTCGAACGGACTGCTCTGTTCCGCCGTCTCCAGACTTTTTACCGATTTGCTGGTCGCTTGGGGCAAAAATATATGCGCCGTTTCCGGATGTTGTTTTAGGTGGACGAGCTGGCTTCCATTTTTTAATTTCGTCTACAAGCTTCTCTAAATCGAAGTCTTGCTGAAGAGTATGAGTTGCAGGCACTATTGTGATTCGCGAGGACTCAAGCCAGTCCCCATGAAATGTTTGCCACTTGCCGTGGCGGACACTAGTGGCTACCCACTGGGTGGGGTCAAGTCCGTGCTCTCGCATGACGTCCTCAGCATCGGGAAGGTTCCCAGCTGCTCGTGGTGTTGAGACGGCAAACCCACCGTCTGGACCAAATTCGGAACGCGGACGCCAGTTCTCTGGGGTTTGATTTTTTCGGACATCTGAGCCAGAGGCCCCAGGGCTTTTTAAATCTGTCAGTTTTTTCTTCAGTGAGTCACTCAATTTTTTACTCCATCTTTGTAGCAGGCACAAATTTTTCTTCTATGCTCAGATACGGTGGAGCGACCTATGTCGTAACCATCTCCCCTGAGCGCCAGGACTAAGTCTACATTAGATACAGAGTCTGGGTCTTCTTGTGGGATAGCAATGATTTGACTGGTAAGTGCTTGGCACTCTTTGTCCATCGAATTTAGGATTGCTGAAAACTTGCACTGCTTAGGAGAGTTTTTAAGCTCTGTAAGTCGGGCAACTAAGGTGGATGTCATGATGTATTCTCCTCGTCCTTGGACGTAATACACCACAGCTTAGCGCAAATATTTGAATTTGCTAGTTAATTGAGTGAAAATCCTGTCACAATAGCAGCAGTAGTCAAACTTACAATTAGCGAAAGAACAGCTCCGAGTACTGCCATATACACGTAAACAACTCTGGACCGCTTCTCTTTCTCTATCTCTTCTCTTGACTGAACAATGTTGTCAATTCTTGTGTTGAGGACAGCACTCTCCTCATCAAAGTCTAGAAGAACTTGATTTATTCGTTCAGTAATAATGCTCTTGAGCTCTCGAGTGGAGCGAGTAGAGTCTTCAGATATTTTTCTTACATCATTTTCGATTCGCTGAACTCTGTCATTAAATGAAGTAAATTTGTTGTCCACAAAATCTTTGGTTGCCATATCGGATTTTACTGCTCGGAGTGTCTCCAAAATGGTATCCAAGACCAGTTTAGTTTCCCCTGGCGTGGGTGTATCTGGTACCTGCATAGAAAATCTTTCTTGTGTATAGTGGCTATATCCATGATAACGAGTTTTTCTGGTTTCGACCCGAACTGGCTCGTGATAGTATGGGTAGACCTTATACAAAAACCACAACAGTCAGAAGATTTTTATGGATAGTTCTTCATCTCTAGGGGTGTATGCTCGGTATTTCGCTGAGCTCAACTGGGAGCTCCTCCCCTGCCACGGCATCAATACTGAAGGCACCTGTACCTGCGGAGGTAACCACTCCGACCCCAAAGATATGGGCAAGCATCCTGTTATTAGCAAGTGGAATACTGAGGCAACTAGTGACCCCAACCAGATAGACATGTGGTGGGAGCGAAATGAACGCTACAATATTGGAGTTTTTTGCCGTAAGTCCGGGTTCTTTGTTATTGATATTGACCCACGTTCTGGGGGTTTTGAGTCTTTTGAGCAGTTTGAGAAGCTCGTAGACGGCTTCCTCCCCCCCACCGTTGAAGCAGTTACTGGTGTGTATTCGCACAATGGTAGGGAAGTGCGTGGCCGTCACCTCTACTACAAGGTTGACTCTAACGAAGCTCTTATTGGGAATCTTCGGGAGGCAAAACTTCCCGGTATAGACATTAAACACAACGGTTATGTTCTCGTCCCGCCCTCACGACACATTTCAGGTGTGTCTTATGAGTGGAAAGAAGGCCGTGCACCCTGGGAAATTCTTATGGCCGACGCCCCCGAAGAACTTCTTGCCCCTCTTCGCAAAAGTGGACGTCGTAGTTCTGGTGGCTCGGGAGGGGTTTCTTCCTCAGACTGGAGCTTTTTTGATGGGCTTGAATATAAAGGTGAAAAGCTTGACGTAGACAAACTCCTTGAAGAGGGGATTGACGAAGGCGCTCGGGCTGTAGAGCTTTATAGGCTTGCGTGTTCTCTGGGCAACAAGTACGGCACAGATGCGAACGGTCGTTTTTTTGTTGAAACTTTGATGATTAGATTTAATGCTGAAAAGGTTAGGCCTCCCCTGGAGATGAATGGTCCTGGTGGCTTGTTAAGTCATGTACATAGGGCTTTAGATTTTGTGGATAGCAACCCCAAAACTACAAAAACATGGGGTGGTCTCGAAGATTGGCAGAAAGATTCTGCTCAACGGATGAGCCAGGGTTCGTTTAGGGTTGGGGCTACAGGAGAAATTTCTACCCGTGACCCTGATGACATTGAAGCCGACGGGGACATGTACACTGCACCAGGAACAATCGGCGCTGCAGTCTCCAGTGCAGCTTATGCTGGGCGGTCCTCTCGTGAAGCCTCAAGCCTCACAAATGTTGATGTCCCTAAAGATACAGATGCTCTTACTTCTCAAGAAGGTGGGGACCCCTCTAAGCGAACACTTACTGATGTGGGGAGTGGTCGCAGGTTGGTTGATGCATACCAGCCCATAATTAGGTACACACCGGGGCTTGGCTGGTTTACATGGTCAGGACAACATTGGGAAGTAGATGTAGAACATTTAAACCTTCGTGAGCTGTGTAAGCAGATGGCTGCCAATATTGCTAGTGAAGTTGTGCAGTACGAAGACAAAGAACGAAATGATGTCCTTAAGTGGGCAAGCATGTCTAAGTCTACGGCGAGGATTGATGCAGCCATTAAAAACGCAAACTCTGACCCGAGGATTAGTGTTCGGGTGGATGAGTGGGACAGCAACCCACATTTGATGGGTGTGGGGAATGGTGTTGTTGATTTGAGAACATCTGAGCTTCTCAAGTTTAGACCAGACTTGCACATAACAAAAAAGACTCCTGTTGCCTACACTCCTGGAATTCAAAGTTCACGTTTCAAAAGCTTTATTGACTATGCAACTAATGGTGATAAAGAATTTCAGGAATGGTTACAGAAAGCTGTCGGATACACCTTTACTGGCCTCAACACCTTAGATGTTATGTTTCTTGTCTACGGGGCTCCAGGTTCCGGTAAAAACACATTTGTAGAAGCATTCATTAAAGCCTTGGGCACCAGACAGTACGCGTGGCCAATGGACTCAAGTATTTTGGCACAAAACGATATGTCGACGTCTTCTACCGATTTGTATCATTGGGCAGAACTTCGAGGCAAGCGGGCTGTCTGGTTTGATGAGCTCCCCGATGGGGAACGTATTAAAGAAAACTCGGTAAAGAAACTGACAGGTTCTTCTGAAATTTCTGCACGCTCGCCTGGGGAACGTCCTTTTACTTTTCAAGCCCAAGCAAAAATGTGGATTACTACAAACCATCGACCTATTATTACGGATGCTGCTATGTGGCGTCGTATCCGACCTATTCCGTGGAACAAAACACCTGAAAAGTCAGACCCCACACTTAAAAAATATCTTTTTGACCCCGAAGGCGGGCTTCCCGCAGTGTTGTCGTGGGCAATTGAGGGGGCGTACAAGTTTTTAAACTCTCCAGAGCTCGATGGTCTTGGTACTTGCCGGGTTGTTGAGCAGGCCTCTGAAATGTACCGAAAGAGTGAAGACCGGCTTGGTATGTTCTTTGATGACGATATGCAACATATTGATGGGGCGTCGGTCCCTATCAAATCTGTCTACACTATCTACCGTATGTGGAGTGAGAGCCGTGGTGAAAAGGCTGTATCTCAAATTAGATTTATTCGTATGCTTCGCGAACGAAACATTGAAGTCACGGGGGAGAGTGGCGGGGCAGATATCTTAGGATATACTCTAAAACCAAAGACTGCTACTGCTACTACAGACCTTGATTGGACTGTCCTTGGGAGATTTGCCCAATAGGAGAATAGTCCACGGCGGTTAAATATTTAATCTCTTCAGGGTGCTCCAGGCGCGGTACAATAGATATAGCTGTCTATTGAGAGGAACCCCAACGTGTTTAGAGACCCCAGCGAAGCAATTCTTAAGGAAGAAAGTAAGACAGGCCGTCCTTCGTGGAAATACCGTAGGCGAATGCTTTTTGGTAGCTACTACCTAGGTGTAGCTATGATTTGCTTTGCAGCGGTAACTTTCTTTTTTGACACACAGGTCGGTGTTGAACTTATTGTTGGTGGTGTAGCTCTCATTACTATCATCACTACTGTATATGTCGGAAGTGCTACAATGGAAGATGTAAAAATCTGGGGTCGTACAAAATATGAAGACGACCTCAATAAAGAAGGAGTGTAAGAAAAATGGAAAAAATTATCGCTTTTTGGGGGTACGCTGGCGAGCGCGCCATCAAAACATTTGCCCAGGTAGCAGTAGCTACCATTACAGCGTCTCAAGTTATTGGATTTTTTGACGTAAACTGGTCAGAAATTCTTAGTGTGTCTGCCCTTGCAGCGGCACTATCACTGCTAACCTCCATCGCGCTGCCTAGCGCAGAAAAGAAAAAGGAGCAAACAAAATAAATGCGTCTAACAAATCCTGCACCTAAACGACCCATCACTAGTCCTTATGGCCCAAGACGTCATCCTGTTACTGGACAGCTTGGAAGAATGCATACAGGTGTCGATTTTGGCGGTTCTTTTAAAGTTCTTGTAGCGGGTGATGGTGTTGTTGTGCATGTTGCGGCTGACTGGGATTCTTTGAGCCCACTGGCAAAAAGGCGTCAGTCGGGTGGAAACGTTGTAGTTATTGAGCATGGTACTAACATGTTTACTGCTTATTTTCATGGCAAGGAGCGCTCCACTCTTGCTGTTGGCCAGCGCGTGCAGGCAGGAGATACGGTCTACACTAGTGGGACAACTGGCGTTAGCACCGGGAATCACCTCCACTTTGAGGTTCGACGTT
>Ga0136588_1000176_pt1 | contig 24149 bp, 27 predicted proteins | sample AntRauMFilla1564_FD_104782 | JGI IMG/M metagenome (GOLD analysis project Ga0136588, IMG submission 104782) | Saline lake microbial communities from Rauer Islands, Antarctica - Metagenome Filla 1 #564 | ecosystem: Environmental > Aquatic > Non-marine Saline and Alkaline > Saline | place... | reverse complement strand
TTAATTATAGAATATAATAACCACGGAAGAAAGGGAAGAATAGCAATATCCTATGAAACTTTCGATACCGAACACAAAATTCAATAAATTAATCGAATGCTGCACATTTCGTCGGATTGATAGATCTAGATTTACCTGTTCTAGGATTTCTTGGGATTCCTGGCTTCCTTTTAACCTTAGAATCTTCATAATTTTCGTAAGGAATAGAAGCAATTAATATTCTATCATTATCTTCTGATTCAGAAGAAAGGTCTTGTGGGCTTTTACTAGAAGGTTCTGCTCCCTTAATTAGAATATTCACGTATCTAAAATCTTTATAATCTTCTCCATCATTTAAAGGAGACATTTTTTTAATTTCTAATTCTTTAATAGGCTTTCCTTTATCGTCTAGAGAATAAACGATAACCTCTTCTCTTTCGTTTCCCTCTATAAATTCATCATCTTCGTTATAATAACCGAATCTTAATCCCTCTGGCGGGTTAGGTCCACTAGTACCATCTCCATTGGAACCATAAAAATCTAAGGTTATTTTATCCCTAAGGCTTTCCAATTGTTCTTCATCAAATCCAAGACCCTTAGCTATTTCGTTTATTATTTTTGCTAAAGTTCTAGATCTCTCATAGGAAAGTTCACCCCAAGATATTTGTGGTTCCATAGAGTTTCTAAACCTACTAGCGGAAGATTGAATCTCAATACTATCCAATTCATAAAGATCCGTATTCATAAGGGATAGTATTTTAGTCATGTGCTTTATTAGCTCATCTTTAACATCTTCAGAAGCAAATGAAGCATCTTCCATTTTGTACATATTATCTTTAAAAAAGCTACCTTCGGCTTTCTTATCCAAAACCATTTCTTTTATTGGTTGTTTTTTAATTTCTTTCTGCTCATTATAGATAGCTGGCATTGCTCCTATGTATGGCTTTTTAGCTATCGCTTCTTTTTCTTTTACTATTTTTCTAAGATCCCCTGGATTTTTAAATCCTTTGGTTTTTGCTTCTCTAAGTAAAGATTTTGCTAATTCGGTTTTTTCTTCAATTTCTAAATCATCCCATATACTAACCGCATATCTAACGGAAACCTTTCTAAATAGCCCCTCGTCATTTTTTATATGCTCCTTATAATCCTCCAAGCTTCTGTTCATAGAATCTTTATCTCTTAGAATTTTTACGTATTTTTCAAGTCCTTCCTCCGGATCTTTACTTTCTCCAAAAGATTTTCTGAACTCTTTACTTTTATTTAAGAGATCCTTTTGCTTTCCCATTAAGGATTCCATAAATTCCAAAATATCTTCTAAATCCAAAGGATTCTTGCTTTCATTTATCTGTATGTGATCTGAAGAAATAAAATCTAAAAAAGATTCGAAAACTCTGTTTTTAATATGCATAGGTGTCTTTATTTTCGATCTATATATCTAGTCTTTTATTCTTTACTAGATCATATGCAAACGTTAAATATTCAAATTAATTCGATATTAATGAAACAAAAGTCTAAAACCATGGTAAGAGAGAGACTCTCAGACCCCCAGGGATAATATCTAAAGGTACCAATAGCCCCCAACTTTTAAACATAATTCTAAACTAGACTTCATATTTTTATTTCCTAACTTTTAGATAGATAGATAAACAAAACCCCAACTAATGCAAGTTCTTATAGAAATAAAAGAAAGGGACACACACTTCCAAGGAATAGTTACATTTCCCAACTTTTTAAATAATGAGGTAGAAGAAATACTCGGCCCCGAAAGAAAGAATATAGATTGGATAGTAAAAGAATCAGCATATAAAGGATATTTAGATGTAAGCGCTAGTTTCCCTTCAGTTAGAAAAGCTTCTAAATGGACCAATAAAATATCTGATCAAATCTGTCTGGTTAAAAGTATGATAGACGATATATAAGATATCCTCAACTAGGATAAAATTATATATTACTATGGAAGAAATGAAAGTTAAGTTCTATAAAGATTTCTTGAAAAATAGAGAATCTATATTAAATGAGAATTACCCCGCGGGAGCGAAGAATGATCCTAATGCTCCTTGGAATCAAAAAGACATCGAAGTTGAAAGAAAAGAAAAAGGAGAATCTCCTGCATCATTACTTTTCGAACTATGTGGAACTGATCAAGAGTTCGCTTTATTTAAAGATAAAAAGAACCCTAAGGACCTTTATATTTCTTACATAGAAGATCCGGAAAGGATCGGTTTGGAAGAATATCGAGGATTTAGAAGAGAAGCTACGGGAGAAAGGGACGAAGACGGTGACGGACAGTATGAAACAACATACGAAGATACTTTCGAGGATTCAGATATAGAAAACTGGGCATTTGATAATATAAGTAGAGAGGATATAGGAGAAGGATTGGATGCATGGGAGTCTGGTGATTTTTTAACAGTAAAACTGGATCAAGAATTAGCTAAGGAATTGTACGAAGATTTTGCTAGGTTCTCTAGTAAGAAATATAGAAGTGGAAGTAAACATTTCAAGGGAATGCCACCTAGATCAATCCTACTCCAATATAATGATATGATGGATGATATAAAAGAATCCTTTCCTTCAGTAGAATCTGAATGGAGGGATTAAATTGGTATGTTTATATCCTTTCGTGCTCGGACGGAACATATTATACAGGAATAACAAACAATCTTAAAAAAAGAATAAAAACACATAATTCTGGTAAAGGATCTAAATATACTAGATCCAGATTGCCAGTATTTTTTGTTTATATAAAGACATCGGAAAATCGATCAACTGCTTCTAAAGAGGAATATAGAATAAAGTCGTTAAAAAAATCGGAAAAGATTAAATTAATATCTAATAATAATTACGACCTTAATTCTTTATAATATATCGATTTAAGCTAGGTTCTCAATTATTTCTATCTTTTTAATTAAACATTAATAAATATTTTGTATACATTTACAAAAATGGTTACCCTCATTAGGTGATCATGAATCGAATATATAGATTATAAATAAAGCCAAAGAAATGGAAAGAACATGGAAAAGGCTATCTGACAGAAGGGAAGTCAATTTGGAAGAGTATCTTAAAAACTGGATTTCTAATAATCCAGGGTATAGGATCTATATTGGGTGTGATTCACAGAATCATGGTAACCAAACTGTATATGCTACTGTTATAGTTTTGCACTACAGTAATGGGGGAGGACATGTGATCTATGATGAGCAAAAATTAAGTAGGATTAGAACTAAAAAACCAGACGAAGATCTATTCATTAGATTATGGAAAGAAATTGAGTATAGTATAGAAACTGCTCAATTAGTAATTTCATTTGGTCTAGGTAATCCTGATTATATTGATATTGATCTAAACCCAGATCCAACATACAGATCTAATGCTTTGCTTAGAGATGCTGTAGGACTAATAGAATCTATGGGTCTAAAGTTAAGATATAAAATGAAATCCCCTTGGGCTATTTCTGTTGCGGATTCTATATGTAATCCGAAAAAACTTAAAAGAAGAAATAAAAGAAAGAAGACTAAATAATAACTGGTATGACCGTTGATATTATGGAAAATTCAAAAAAGATTTCTGAAGAGGCTTCAGAATTAGTGAACGAAATAAAAGAAAAACAGAAAAATCTGGATGATTTACAATCAACTTGTAAGCATCCAGATTATTCTTTAAAAAACGTAGGTCCTGAAACTGGCTCACTCTTTGATCTTAATCGAATATGCAACCTATGTCATAAGAAAATAGGGAAAGCTGATCAGGAGGAATTAAAAAATTGGTTAAAGGATTAGAAATAATTACCTTTTTATATACTATAAAAATTAAATGCTTGAAATATATGATAACAGACGATGAAGAACGAATACCTGAATTTGAAAACAGTGTATTTAGTGGAGATGAGGAAGAAAATTTAGATCCTAATTATGATTCTAACTCGGAAGAATTTAAAGAAAATAAAACTCCAGCGTTAGATTCTTTTAGTAGAGATCTTACAGAGCTTGCAGAAAATGATGAACTGGATCCAGTAATAGGAAGAGAAAGTGAAATTGAAAGGGTTTCTCAAATACTTTCTAGAAGGAAAAAAAACAATCCAGTACTCATAGGTGAACCTGGTGTTGGTAAATCTGCTATTGCTGAAGGTTTGGCATTGAGAATTATTGAAAGAAACGTATCAAGAAATCTTTTAAATAAAAGGATTCTTAGTTTAGATATTAGCTCTATGGTTGCTGGAACTAAATATAGAGGACAATTTGAAGAAAGAATGAAATTGGTTCTTGAGGAACTAAGAAATAATAGGGATGTAATTATATTCATAGATGAATTGCATACAGTAGTAGGTGCTGGAGGATCTTCAGGAGCTTTGGATGCTGCAAACATATTAAAACCCGCATTAGCCAGAGGAGAGATACAATGTATAGGAGCTACAACTTTGGATGAATATAGACAGAATATAGAAAAAGACGGTGCATTAGAAAGAAGATTTCAAAAGATTATAGTCAATCCACCAAGTCACGAGGAGACTCTAGAAATCCTTATGAACATTAAAGGTAAGTATGAAGAGCATCATAATGTTGAATATACTAAAGATGCTATAGAAGAATGTGTAAAGTTAACTGAAAGGTATGTTACTGATAGAAACTTTCCAGATAAAGCTATAGATGCCTTAGATGAAGCAGGTAGTAGAACCCAGCTAGGTAAAGTCAAAGTACCGAAAAATGTATCTAAGTTGGAGGAGGTCATAGCGGATGTAATAGAAAAAAAGAATCTTTCAGTAGGAAAACAAGATTATGAGGCAGCTGCTAAATATAGAGACGAGGAAAGAAAAAATAAACTATCTTTGGATCTAGCTTTAAAATCATGGGAAACTAGCCTGGTTGAAAAAAAGAAAGAGGTAAACGTGGATAGGGTTAGAGAAGCGGTATCTATGATTTCTGGAATACCTCTGAATAAAATAAACCAGGACGAAAATGAAAAATTAGCTAATCTAGAGGAAATTTTAAATTCTAGAGTAATTGGACAAAAAGAAGCAATTACAAAAGCTTCTAAAGCAATAAGGAGAAGCAGGATGGGTCTAAAAGATCCTAATAGACCTATGGGATCTTTTATCTTTTTAGGACCTACCGGGGTTGGTAAAACCCAGCTTAGTAAGGAACTAGCCAAAATCCTATTTGATTCTACAGAATCCTTAATACGTGTTGATATGAGCGAGTATATGGACAAGTTTAATGCTAGTAAGCTAATAGGAGCACCTCCGGGATATGTTGGTTATGAAGCAGGAGGACCACTTACTGAAAAAGTTAGAAGAAAACCATCCTCTATAGTCCTTTTTGACGAAATAGAAAAAGCCCATCCGGACATATTTAATGTAATGTTGCAGATTTTGGACGAAGGTGTAATTTCTGATAGTTTAGGTAGAAGAATAGATTTTAGAAATACTTTAATTATAATGACCTCGAATATAGGACAGAAAAAGGCATTAGATTTCGGTAGGAGTGTTGGATTTGGAAACGACGAAGAAAAGGAAGCTAGAAATATAGAACATATAATTAAGAAGGAATTAAATAAAAAATTTGCTCCTGAATTTTTAAATAGAATAGATGATATGGTTCTATTTAATAAATTAGAATCCAAAGATCTCGTTAAAATCCTTGATATAGAAATAGGTAGAATGACCCCTAGATTAAATGATCTTGGAATAAAGCTGAAATTGTCTAAAGATTTGAAAGATGAAATTGTTAGGCTTGGTTATGATCCCACATATGGAGCAAGACCTTTAAAAAGAATTTTACAGAAATATGTTGAAGACACATTAGCGGATATCATGGTATCTGAGGAAATTAAACCAAATACTACTATTACTCTATATTTCGATCCAGATAAAAAAGAAGGTTTAGATACCCCAGTGAAATTCAGAATAACTAAACCTAGAAAGTAATGTTTCTAATAAAAATCCAATCCAAATCATTAGGTGATAATATAGCATCAATGCATGTTATAGAAAAATTTAGGAAATCTAAAACTCCTAATGAAAGAATAGGGGTAATTGCTCATAATACTGAGCATTATATAAAAAGTTATCCGATGTTTGACTTTTATCCGCTGGATAAAGAACCCATTAAAAGTAAGTCAACAGGGGAGTGGATTATTTCAAATTCATCTTATGAATATTTTCAAAGAATATTTTTTAAATTACATGAAGGACTAATTGAAGGAGTTGCGAGACAACTGGGAATTTCAGATTCAGATTCAGTTAGTACATTTCCTCTTATTGATTATAGGAGCCCTAAGATAAAGAAAGAAAAAATAATAACTTTTTCTATGCACTCAACCTCTCAGCTGAAACATTGGAATTTTGAAAACGGTTGGGAGATACTTATAGACAAATTAAAAAATATAGGATATAAAGTAATTAATGTTGATTATCACGAATCCTTTGGAGCTCAGGGTTATTTCAATCCTATTCCAAATAACTGTATAAAAAGAAACGGACTGGAACTGAAAAATGTTTCTGAATTAATAAAAAAATCTGAATTCTTTATAGGTATAAGTAGCGGTCTTTCTTGGCTTGCTCATTCACTAGAAACCCCAGTGGTTATGATATCAGGAATGTCTAAACCTGAATGTGAATTCAAAAAATCTATTTTGAGAATAGGTGCTCAATCAGCTTGTAGGAATTGTTTTACTGAAAGGAATAATAAATTCGATCCTAAGGATTGGCTTTGTTGCCCGGAATTTAAAGGTACAGATAGAGCCTTTGAATGTTCAAAGTCTATCAATCCCCAACACGTTTTTGAAAGTATTATTTTGTGGATAGAGTCAGATAAAAAGGAAACTTTTATCTAGCCTTCATCGAATTGTAAAATTCAATATCAGCAGAATATAATCTATTTAATCTTCCTAGAAGATTTGGATCCTCTTTTATTATCTTTAGCATATTGGAAGGTTTAATCTTATCGTGATTCCTTATATGCTGTAAAGCTATATCTTTTTTTTAATGTGCTTACCATCTTTTTAAAATCCTCCTCTAGATTTTCAAATATTAGAATATGATCTAATTTAAACATTTCAGATTTATTAGATTTTAAATAAGCTAATTGAGGAGCGGTGTGAATTTCTATAAAGCCACGGGTTTCTAATACCGAGATGTATTTTTCAGCAACAGTTTTAATACTCTGTATTTTTTTAAGATCTAAAATTGCTTTATCATTGGCCCTAGTAAAACTTTCGTAAACCGCAGAGGTAAATCTAGATAGAGGTTCCCTTATAATGGTAAATTTTTTATATTTTAGATATTTTTTTTGTAGATCGTTTAGGTTTGACTTATTTTCTACTCCCAAGATTCGTCTCATGGATGAAGATGCAGTTTTGGGAATGCCTAAATATATTAATCCCATTTTTGAATTAATCCAGCACAATCCATTATGACTTTTTATTTCCTCAATATATCTTATATTATTTCCCATCCTTTGCAATATAGATCTTTAGTGTCATTTTTTTCATAAGCAGGACCAAACCATTTTTTAGGTGCTATTACCTTCTTGTTTACATTTTCATTCAACCAAGCACCCCACCAACTAAATGTAGAGTTTGAGATAATGTTATTATCACACTTAGACATCATATAGAGGTCCGTATAGTCATTATTACCCTCTACGAATATATATTCGTAGGTGCCTGATATAAATTCATTTTTACACCAATCCATATCATCCGAAAATATTAGGAATTTGGTACCTTCCTCGAACTTACTAATTGCTTCGTTATAATATTTCATATCCTGTACTGGATGATGGTTCGGTAGATTTAAATAATCACCTCTTCTAACATGTATAGAACATTCTCCTGCGGGGTTTAAACCAGCTACTTTAAACCTAAATAAATCCTTAATTTCTTTTTCAAAATCTATAAAATATTTTTCAGACTGGAAATATCCGTTTAATGTAACATTACCTTCTAGGGTTGGAAGCTCTTTATAACTAAATCCAGTTTCCATTATTACTTTAAGTTTAATATCATATGGTATTCCACATGTATTTATTTTTGAGAAAATGTTACCCGAGTAGGTTTCTATGTGTTTATGAACTTTTCTAGCATTTTCTAAATCGAAAATAGCTACCTTATTATTTCTTAAAGAATAAGAATAAGCAGCTGCTATTTGAAACATATAATTTCCTAGCCCACCCATTAATGGAATTGATACTATATCCATATTGTTAATCTTTGAAATCCTTTATTTTTTATATCTTTAGAGTCAATATAAAAATAAGCATGAGTTTTATTTCCTACTATTAGCTTATAATATTTAATTCCCTCATTTTCTCTCCCAATTTTCCCATATAAATTCATAATCATATGTTAGTTTATGGGTTTTTTCTAATTCAGATCTTATATATTCCCTTCTTTGGGTACACTCAGGAACGAATACATGGAATTGTACTTGAATGTCTTTTATTCTTTCGTGCATATCTCTTTTTATGAGATCCTCCAAAAGATCATATTCGCCTCCTTCGATATTTATTTTTATTAGATCTATTGAAGTTATATCATTTTCAACCATAAATGATACCAAACTAATCATTTCAATTTCTTCGCTTTCCCCTTTATCCCCAAAAACTGATGAAGCATCCGACGAATGGTATATTATGCTTTTAGTTTCTTTATTAGAAATCCCATTTTGTATTACGTGGATTTTATCGTTATTCTCAAATTTCTTGACTAACAAGTCGAAATATTTTTTGATAGGCTCAAATATGTATATGGTTGGATTATACCTATTTGCTATTACTTCTGACCATCCTCCTCTATATCCTCCTCCGTCTATTACGATAGAATTTTCGTTTATGTTATATTCTATTCTGTGGGTTTGATCTCCTCTGTCTTTTACCCATCTATTATACTCTTCCCTGTTGAATTTTCTATATTCCATTTTTATATTATATTTTTCAAGTAATTATGCCAAATATAGTCCTCTGGTATTTTATATTTTTTTGCTATTTCGAAGTTTTCTTTTATTGCGGAAAGCATAGATGTGTATTTTTCTTCGTTACATTCTTTTAGTATTTCTCCAAGCTCCTCTATATTATTAAATTCCAATATTCCTGCGGGGTTAAAAAAATCATCTATATTAGGACATCCCCAATATATTGGGACTGTTCCAGTCATAAAGCAATCTACAATCTTTTCCGTGAATAGATTTATTTGTTTACCATTTTCTATAGTTAATGAGAATCTATAATTTTTTAAAGCTTCTATCTTATTTTCTACGAATTTATATCCTCCTCCATATATCCCACCTATAAAATCTCTATATTTTTTTATTGCCACGTGCCTAAGCTTATGCCCCTTTGAGAAATTTTTAGATGATGCTATAGTGGATATCCCTTTAGTTTTCTTGTGAATCCTTTGCTGCTCTGGGAAAATCCAACATCCTCCAAAAGTATATAATTTAAAAACCTCAGGATCTGATTTTAATAATTCATCATCGTAGGTTAAAATGAGATCAAAATTTTTCTTAATTTTTTCGTTTTTAAAATTGATGTAAGTTCCTGGGGAAATAACTCTAGGCTCTATTATCATCCCTATCTTAATTTTATTAGGATATTTGATTACTTGATGAGCTCCGGATTCTGAAAAAAATCCAACATCGCTATCCCCGCTTCCGTGGTTCCATTCGAAATTTGTTGGTCCAACCATTAAATTTCCTGTACCAAAGCTTTTACTTCCTATAAATTGGGCATCTATTATTTTTATTTCGTGCATCCGGAACTTTACTTTATCATAGCCATAAAATTAGTAAAGATTTCCTTTATATGACTCTACGCGATATTTTAATAAAAACCGAATTTAGAGTTATTACCGATAGAGAAGATAGGTTTGAAGAAATTAAAAAAAACATACTATATTCTGGAATAGTCGTTGGAAGTGTAAAGATTTCTAAAGCTACTATGCTTCCTGGGAATCCTTCATTAGGTTGTAATATGTCCCAGATAGATGCGATGAATAATTTTCCAAAAGAAGGATTTCTATGCATAGTAGAAGATGATATAGAATTCCATCCAAAGTTTTCTCACCATATATTAGATGTAGAGCTTGATTCAGATATTACCTCTGAATGGGACTGTTTATATTTGGGTATTTCTAGTTGGGGTTTTATGAAGACGAAAGCAGAATTAGATTCTGTAATTCATGAAAAATCCGAAATAAATCCAGATATTTTTGTTAGAGTTAGGAATATGTTTTCCACACATGCGATATTACATTTAAATCCTGAATATTCTAAAAAAATTAGAAATGCAGTAATTTCTAAAAGCTACCCAGTATACATAGAGCCCAATGATATTTCTAATGCTATGAGTCAAAAATTGTCCAACTGTTTTGCTCTAAAAACCCCAATGTTTTATCAAGAGGGACCTCACGTATATTGTACTAAAGTTTCTTTCGATGGATAAGATATACATAAATTTAGCTACTATTCCTTCTAGAGAGGATTCATTAAAAATAGTTATAGAAAGCCTATACGGGCAATCTAATGCAATTAACGTATATCTAAATGGGTTTGATAATATGCCCGATTTTTTAGATAGGCCTGGCATCAATATAGCTAGATCACAAGACCATGGAGATAGAGGAGATTCAGGTAAGTTTTTTTGGAGCGATAAAGTAACTGGATATTACTTAACTGTAGATGACGATATAATATATCCTAGAGGATATGTAAGACGGATCGTTAAGGGTATAGATTCTATGAATAAAAAAAATCCAGTGGGTCTTCATGGTGAATTATTTAAAGATGTCATATCTCACTGGACTAGAGATAGAAAGGGAACCTATCACTTTGCAACATATCTAGCTAAGAATTCTCCAACCTGTGTACTTGGTACAGGATGTATGGGCTATCACACTTCAGGGATGGACGTTACTCCGGAGGATTTTAAGATTCCTAATATGGCAGACGTTTGGTTTGCTATATTATGCGAAAAACAGAACAAGAAAAAGGTAGTACTAAGTCACGAGGGTAATTGGTTAAAAATAATCCCAATCCCTCATAATGATACCTTATGGGGAAAAACTGTTAATGAAGAGCGGGAAAATCCAGGAAAGGTTTCCAAAGAAGTTAGAGAAATCCAATATTGCTTACCCTGGAAAAATATGGAACCTATAAATGAATAAAATTTTAATTACTGGAAGCAATGGGCTTTTAGGTACTGCTTTTAAAAGTGTTTTAGGATTTAATGATCCTAATATAGTATACCACAGCAGGGATCTTTTTGATTTAAGGGATGCTTTAGCTACTAAGATTTATATAAAGGACCAAATAGAAAATAACGGGGTCGATACTATAATCCATGCTGCTGCTATAGTTGGAGGAATACAAGCGAATCTCCAAGAAAATGAAAGATTTTTAACTGATAATGTTTTAATCAATAATAATATAATAAATTCAGCTTTAGAGAATAAGGTGGATAATTTTGTTAATATTTTATCAACGTGTATATTTCCTGCAGAAAATATAAAATATCCTTTAACCAAAGATCAGATAGATTTAGGTCCTCCTCATCCATCAAATTCTGGATATGCTTATGCTAAAAGGTTAAGTGGACATCAAACTAAAATACTTGGTGAAGCTATAGGTAAAAATTGGTTCTCTGTAATACCTCCTAATTTGTATGGTAAAAATGATAATTTCAACCATACAACCAGCCATTTAGTTGGCGGTCTAATACATAGAGCATATATAGCTAAAAAAAATAATACCAAACTTACTATCTGGGGAGATGGAAGCCCACTTAGACAGTTCTTATATAGTGAGGATTTAGCTAGAATTGTTATAGAGGCTATAGGTGAATGGAAATCTAACGATCACTATATGGTTGTAAATCCTAATGAAATGTCAGTTATGGAAATAGCTAATATTATATGTGATGAATTTGGAATTGACAAAAATAATATAGATTTTGATTTGACTAAACCTAAAGGTCAATTTAGAAAGCCAGCAGATTCCGATGTTTCGGAATATTCATTTAAACCTTTTAAGGAGGGAATAAAAGAAACTGTGGAATGGTTTAAAGAAAATTACGAAAAAGCTAGGACATGAAAGAAATAGATTTGGTAAACGATACTATCGATAATAAAGATATAGATAGACTAATAGATTGGCTCAAGGGATATCCTAGACTCACTAAAGGACCAGTTACCGTAGAATATGAAAAAAAGTGGTCAGAATGGCTAGGCTGTAAATATTCTGTTTTTGTAAATTCGGGTTCCTCTGCGAATCTCCTAATGCTTTATGCTTTAAAAATTTCTGAAAATTTAAAAAATAAAAAAATATGTGTCCCAACATTGTGCTGGGCTACAGATCTATCTCCAGTAATACAACTGGGACTTGATCCTATTTTGATAGATTGTAATTTGCAAGATCTTTCCGTCGATATAGATCACTTAGAGTTGATTTTCGAAAAAGAAAGGCCCTCAGTATTGCTTCTTGTTTCTGTTCTTGGATTTTCTCCAGATATGGATAGGATAGTATCTCTTTGTAATAAATATGAAGTAATTCTATTGGAAGATAATTGCGAATCACAGGGAACTGAATATAAAGGAACTAAATTGGGTAACTTTGGTCTTATGTCTTCTTTTTCTACTTATTTTGGACATACAATGAGTACAATAGAAGGGGGAATGGTTTGTACTAATGACAAGGAAATGTATAACTCTCTACTACAATTAAGAAGTCATGGATGGGACCGGGATTTATCTCCAGAAGAACAAAAAAAACTTAGAGATTATTATGAGGTTGATGATTTTGATGCTTTATATACCTTTTATAGCCCTGGATTTAACCTAAGAAGTACTGATCTACAAGCTTATATAGGTATTGGTCAATTGGACAAAGTAGATCATAGTATAGAATGCAGATCAGATAACTATGAAATGTATAGAAGTATTCTAGAACCACATGTTTGGGTACCTAAAGACATTGTGGATTCTTATACTGCTAATTTTGCAATCCCCATAATATCTAATACTATACAAAAAAAGAAAAGCTTAATATCTGATTTAAAAAAAGCTGGAGTCGCATGTAGACCGTTAATAGCTGGATCTATGGGAACCCAACCTTTTTATAGGAATCTTTATAGTAAATATAAATTACCAAATGCTTCTGTAGTTGATAATTTAGGAATTTACGTTCCCAATCATCCTGCATTAACTATAGGTGAAATTAAAAAAATATGTTCCATTATAATAAAAAACAAATAGTATGAAAATAGAAGTATCCAATGGAGAGATTCTGGATAAGTATTCAATACTGGATATTAAACTTTCTAGAATTTTTGATAAAGAAAAAATTCAAAACATCCAAAATGAATACGAATCTCTGAGTGAAAATGTTCATGAAATATTCAGAATGGTTAAAGGTGATGATTTAGTAAATCTTTATGATTCCCTTTTGGAAATAAATCAAAAGCTTTGGGATATAGAAGATGTTTGTAGAGATCTAGAAAGAAGAAAAGAATTTGGTGACGAGTTTGTAAAGACCGCGAGGGCGGTTTATTTTACAAACGATGAAAGGTCAGAAATAAAGAAAAAAATTAATATACTAACCGGATCTACATTAGTGGAAGAAAAGGGATATGAGGAATATTGATAGTAACATAAACGATATAGGTAAAGCCGATATATACTTTATAGTATTGTCGGCTTTTTTATTTTTAGCTGATTAAGTAAAAATTATACAAATATGAAAAGTAAAAAAATCTTAGCTTTTGACGAATATGAAAAATTATTTGAAGCTGACCAGGGAAATGAAGTTGTTTTATTAGCTTCCCAGATAATGCTGGCTTTCTACGGAGTATATTCTGCATTACTTCCTTTAGCGGATGGATATTCTAATGTATTGAATGATGTTCAAGAACTTGCAATGGATGGAAAGGAAGTAGATGAAGATCCTACCGGAAAATCTATATCCATGTACAGTGTAATAGATAATATAATGACTAAAGTAGATAAGAAATATAAAGATCTGATGCCGCTATTTAAAGAAGCAAGTGATACCATTATAGAATCTTATATTACTTTGGTTGGTCAAATAGATAAGGGAGATTCTGAGGTTAGAGACGTTGCTAATGTGGTATCCAAGTCCGCTGTTACTTTTATTAAAGATCTTAAGGATTCTAAGAAAGAAGTCAGGGAAAATTTGAACCATAGTAAATATGAACTCTTATACGAAGCTCGTAATATGAAGGAAAGAAACGATCTTTTACAAATGATTGTGTCTGCTAAAGCTGGGGTAAAAGCAACTAGAGGAATTAAAAGTCTAGAAGCATCAATAAAAGCATATAATAGTGAACTCGACGAGTTTACCAAAAAGTTAGACAAGGATAACGAGGAATATTGGAAGAGTATTAAAAGAAAGGAAAGAAAAGACGAATTCACTAAGATAGAAAGTAGAATTACTGAGATCGGTCTGGAATTACAAGCTAAAAATATTAAACAGTTACGAAGATTAGATTCTAATAACGAAGCTATTAAAGAATTGAATGCTGGTGTGGAAAAATTTAAAGTAGCTATGGAAAAACTAAGCTCAGTTAATTCAGAGACTATTAGGAATCCGGATACTAGCCCAGAAGAAGAAAAAAAGGCTGCAAAAGAAATGGGTGTAGATTCTGAGAATGCAGAAAAGGGTGATAAAAAGGAATATAAAAATATAGATCCTGATGATATAGAAAATTCTAGAAAAGCTGGGGAGAATAGGGATATCATAAAAGACTATCAAGAAAAGGCCAATCTTTTAATGGAGCCGGATAAAGATTATTCAAAAATAAAAGCTGACGGTCTATATGGAAAAAATACTAAAAAAGCTATTAGTAACGTACAAGAAGTTTTAAATAAACTTGGAGCCGGTCTTAATACTAAAGGATCGTTAACAGCTCAAACGCAAAAAAGTATGGATGCATTTATACAGAATAAGGACCAGATCCTAGCACTTCTTAAAAATAAAGACTAAGAATGAGAACTTATAAAGACTACCTTCTTGAAAAGTCTTCTAAAGAGGACGATGAAAAAATAAAAGACATTAAAAATGATGCTTATTGGCAAGATGATGCTGCTAGTCAGATAGGAATGGCATTGGGAACTGTTCTGACCATGGGTGGATTTATGAATGACAATTCTATAGAGGGAAAATTAAAAGCTATACTAAATAGTAATGGTAATAAGGAAAGGTTTGAATCTATGTTGGATCTCGTAAAAGATCTAATTAAAAAACCCTCTTCTGAATGGGAAATGGACGGTAAAAAATTCAAACCATTAAGTATAGTATATAAGCTTAAAGATGCATTGGAAGATATTAAAAATGCCATAATAACTGCAAAAGGTGCTAGTGATTTAACTCAGGAGCAGGTTAGAAAATTAAAAGATGTAAGGGACCCAAGAATTAGAGCGTATCAGGATTATATGAATAATACAAAATCCAAAGTTAATGGATTTATTTCTTTGTTAAATGGAAGAAGGGGAATCAAATCAACTAAATCTAGAGCTGAATCTCTATATCCACAATATGCTACTTTAAATGCTAGAATAGATCACCTCTTAACTGTTATTAATCCAATTTTAGACCCTAGTAATAAAGGACTTTCCCCTGAACAGATAGAAGAGTTAGAAAAAACAATATCGGAGCTAAACGACATTAAGGATGAGAACAAGGGGTATGTAGAAAGATTAAAAAACGGAAGCGACGTAAGACCTAAAGATTTCCAAGAAAATATTATAGACCAGAATAAAAGATTTAATGAAGCAAAAAATGTATTTTTTGATAATTTCGAGGAATATATGGTAGTTGATTCTAGACATAAAAAAGTTGATGCATTTATGCTTTCTGTTCAAGAGCACTTATCGTCTGTTGAGGAAATAATAGAATCCTCTAAAGATGCTAAATCCATGTTTAAAGGAGTTGATAGAAAAAGTGACATTTATAAGCATCTTAAACATTTGGATGATGCTGCAGAGGATTCAGGTAGTGCCTCGGACGATGCCCTTCTAGTAAGAAAGGGATTAAAACCAAAATCCTCGGAGGATAAAGGGGAGGATAAAAAAGAAACTTCATTTAATACAAGAACTGTAGAGGTTGATAAACAAATAAGAGAAATATTTGATAAAGGCATAGATATGGGTAAAGTAGAAGCTGACGCAAAAAGACTTAGTAAACTTCTAGGTATTAGTAAATAATTAACAGAAACACTTTTGCCTTTCCTTTCTATAATAAAGAAAAGAATTATGGCAAGAACTAAGAAAAGCTCTGACTCCGGTGATATAAAAAAGTTCTCTTTCGATGAACTAGATTCCCAATTATCTAAAATAAGTGGATTCGAAATGGGATCCATGCTAAAAGACAATACATTTAGTGAGGTTGATGAATGGATATCAACAGGAAGTTATATATTGAATGCACAAGTATCTGGTACACTCTTTGGGGGAATACCAAATACTAGATCATTCGGTCTAATGGGAGATCCAGGTACGGGTAAATCTTTTGTTTGTTTGAATGTAGCTAGAGAGGCTCAAAAAGCAGATAGATTTGTTATTTATTGCGATACTGAGGGTGCTGTAGATAAATCCGCAGCTATAAAATTCGGAATAGATCCTAATAAAATGAGATACCAGCCTATAAAAACGGTATCACAATTTATGACTTTTGTATCCAAATTAATTAAAATGGTAAATGATGCTAAAGCATCAGGAAAAGAGCCACCAAAGCTTTTATTGATAGTAGATTCCCTTGGAATGTTAAGTACTGATAAAGAATTAGCTGATGCTGAAAGAGGTCATAATGCTGCTGATATGGGAGCAAAAGCTAAAGAGCTCAGAAAGTTATTTAGAGTAATCACTTTAGATCTTACTGCTGCTAAAATCCCTATGGTTTGTACTAACCATGTTTATGCAGGCGGAGGATTTTTCCCCACCAAAGAAAGCTCGGGAGGAGACGGACCTATATTCGCAATGTCTGTTATTTCTTTCCTTTCTAAAGCTCAGTTAAAGGGTAGTGACGGATCAACTAAAACCGGAATTATAGTTACATCAAATCTAAAGAAAAGCCGATTTACAGTTCCGATTAAAATAAAATTTCATATTTCTTGGACCAACGGAATGAATAAGTATGTTGGTTTGGAAGATTATGTAAGCTGGGAAGCTTGCGGGATAGGTAGAGGAAAATTTGAAGAGACCAAAGATAAAGACGGAAAAACAATAAAAGTGTTTAAAGAGAAGTCCACGTCTACCAGATGGGGTGTTAAACATCTTGGTAAAACTGTAACATCTTCCCAGCTATTTACCTCGGAGGTATTCACAGAGGATGTTTTAAAACAACTAGACGAAAACGTAATTAAAAAGACTTTTATCTTACCTGATATTGATGATGCAGACGAAATGATAAAAGCTTTAGAGAGTAGCGGAGATGGAGAGGAATAAGATTAAGTTTAAATATCTTATGAATGTTTGGAAATCTTTATCTGGTTATCCTACAATTGAAGATATCTCTTATGAAATATCTTCATACTTATATAAAGAGGGAAAGGAAGACTTTTCATTCAGTACTCTCAATTCTTTATATGGTAAGGATTGGAAAGAAACTAAACACTTTTCTTTAGTAGAAGATATGATAGAATCTAAACTCATTGAAAAAACTGAAAAAAAATTAGGCGGGAATGATTGGTATAAAATAATTAATAAAAAATAGGAATGGATATAAATTATTCAGAGAATATAATATTAAGACATATAATAGATAATCCTAATTATATAGAAAACTGTAAGGATTCTTTTTTCAAAAACGATTCATTTAAGGGGATCTTAAGGATTGTAAAAAAATTCTGGACTTCTTATAATACTATACCCACCGCGGATCAATTAAAAGAATCTATTAAGCTGGGAGGGGAAGCAGATATAGTAAACCCTTCAGAAATAGATGCACTATATTCTATCGATTTATCTAAATATGAGGATTCCTGGTTAGTAGAGAGTACTGAACTATTTATTGAATATAAGAATCTTACAGAATCAGCTGTGGATGCTGTTCAATATATCCAAAAAACCCCGGTCACTTCAGAAAATATTAAGAGTGTAATTGATAATTTTAAGAATATAATTCTTGAAAGAAATAATTTAGATTTTAGTTTCGATGAAGGTTTAGATTTTTTCCATCCAGAAAGTCATAAGCAGCTAGTACATAATACCTTTTCTAGTGGATTCCCTTTTATAGATACCGTTTTAGGTGGAGGATTTAGTGCTAAATCATTATATGTTTTTATGGGAATGCCCAAAGTTGGTAAATCCCTATGGCTGAGTAATATAGCTTCGGAAGCTGTTAAGAAGGGACATAACGTAGCGATACTTTCTTTAGAGATGGGGGATAGGAAATATATAAAAAGATTAGGATCTAATTTACTTAGTATTCCTATTACTGATTATAAAAATACTGCGGAGGATCAAGTACTCATTAAAAAGAAATTGCAGTCAATGACTTATGATAATTTGAAGCTTCCTGGAAAATTCTACATTAAAGAATTTCCAACCTCTCAAGCATCTGTTCTAGACATAGAAAGATACTTAAGAAAGGTCGAAGAAGTGAAAGGTATCAAATTCAAAGTTATAGTTCTTGATTATATAAATATTATGAAAAATTGGAGAAATCCAAATAGTGAAAATACTTATATGAAAATTAAACAAATAGCTGAAGATCTTAGAGGAATGGCTATGACTAATGAATGGGCAGTTATTACTGCTACTCAGACAAAGCAAAGTGAATTTGACTCTAGTGATTTAACTATATCATCTGCATCTGAATCCTCAGGTTTAGTTGCTACTGTTGATGGAATGTTTGGTATAATCCAGGATCCCATTATGCATGCTAACCGAGAATATAAATTGAAAATCGTAGCCAATCGTGATGAAGGGTATAAGAATGCACATCAAATGTTTAATGTGGATTATAATTATATGAGGTTACACCAGGACTCAAATAGTCCTATACACATGGAATAAAAATATATAAAATGCCAAAAAATAAACAAAAGCCAAAAAATAGTCCCGAGGATGCTAAAAAAGGTAAGCCCCTTGGAGATAAAATTTTAGGCGCACATAATAATCCTGCTACTGAAAGAGACTATAGTGAAAACTTTAATGTAGATACAACTAGCTCTTGGTTAGATGATTCACAAAACGAGGAAGAATACCTTCATAGAAAAAAGTTAGAAGAAGTTATATACCAAGCTTTTCAAACTTCTAGGTGGTATCCACTTTCAACTAAAAAAATACCTAAAGATTTAATTCCACATCTATTTCAAGAAATTTTGGAAAAAATGGAAAATAATGAATTTAGTTTTGTTGAGAAATTCGTGGGGATTTGTGACTATTTAGACATAGGATACAGTAAGGCTTATGAAACGGTTCCTATAAAATATCGAGAAATGATAGTTAATGAGATGGAGGAAAAATTTCAGGTTCTAAGTAAAAGAAATATAGGAAGATTGTTTTAATCTGGTAATCATGATATATAGAATAAATATTATATCATGATTCCCGAAGATTATTACGTTTATGTGTTATTAGATACAAGAACATCTGGTGATTTTATATATGATAATATAAAATTTGAATATAAACCTTTTTATGTAGGTAAAGGTAGAGGATCTAGAATATCCCAAAGTAAAAGTAATAAAATAAAAAGAGTAAAAAATATAGAGAAACAAAAACTAATTGAAAAAATTCATTCGGAAGATATGGAAGTTAAATCAATTAAATATTTAATTGATTTAACTGAATCAGATTCTTTTGTCAAAGAATCTCTATTGATTAGAAAAATTGGAAGATTGGATAAAGGAAACGGGCCACTTACTAATAGGTCATATGGTGGAGAGGGACAAGCAGGGGGAACTTCTAGATTGGGAGATTGGCCAGAACTATATAAACGGGTATTGAAATATTCGTTAAATGGGATTCTTTTACAAGAATATCAATCTATAAAAGAGGCTAAGTTATTAAATACTGGAGCTAAAAATATTACCTATTGTTGTCAGGGAAAGAGAGATACCTCTGGTGGATTCATTTGGAAATATAAAGATGTTAAAAATCCCAACGATGAAAATATAGACACGACAAGAATATTAGATAGATCGCACACCGGGAATTTCCCGGTTCCCGTAATACAAAAAAATCATAAGGGAGAAATAATAAAAGAATATCTATCTATAAAGCAAGCAGCAAATGAAACGGGATGCTCGTCTAGTAAAATTGTATTAGTATGCAAGGGACAAAGGAAACATACAAAGGGATTTATATTCGAATATAAATGATAGAAAATAAAAATGCTAAAAGAGTTTGGTTTATTACTGACACTCATCTAGGGGTTAAAAATAATTCCGCTGAATGGATTGAATCAATGAGAGAATATTTCTTTAACTGGTTTTTCCCGTTAATCGAAAAGGAATATAAAGAGGGAGATGTATTATTACATTTGGGTGATTGGTATGATTCCAGGCAAAGCGTTAATCTTAGAGTTCTTAATTTAGGTGTAGATATTGCGGAAAAGATGTCTAGTATTTTTAAAGACGGTATATACGTATTGATAGGGAATCATGATGCTTGGAATAAATCGACAAATGATATCAATTCATTAAAATCTATAAAATGGATTCCTAACCTTACTATATTCGAGGAACCTGAAACATTAAAACTTGGTAATAAAACTTTTTGTATGATGCCTTGGAGAAAGGACCAGGAAGCAGAAAGCGAAACTTTAAATTCCTTTGGCTCTCATGATTATCTATGTTGTCATACTGATATAAGGGGGGTAAAATTCAATAAGCACGTTAACGTAGAAAAGGGAATAGATATATCTGAAGTAAAAAAATTCGGAAGGGTTTATTCGGGACACATACATTTTTCTCAAAAATCGGGTAATGTAATAATGCTAGGAAGTCCTTACGAAATTACAAGATCCGATATGGATAACCCAAAATTTATTCTAAGACTTAATCTCGAAACTGGAGAAGAGACCGCATTTAAAAATAATTTCTCACCAAGGTTTATGAGGATTCTGTTTACTGATGTTTTAGAAAGTACCCCTATAGAACTGTCGGAAAGATTTTCTAATAACTTTGTTGATGTAATGATAGATCCTAAAATGGCTTTAAAAGCTCCTTTGAATCTATTGACAGATGAAGTAGAAAGTGCTAGAAAAATAACATTCCATCCATTTGATCCAGATAAATCTTCGGGAATATCTTCTCAGATGTATGATTCCACAGGTAAACAATTTAATGTTTTGGAATTTATAAAGGAGTATATAAAAATGCAAACTTATGACGAAGACACCCAAAAAAGATTACTTTCTAGCTTAACCAATCTTTATAAAAGAACCATTAATGAAGATTAATAAAATTGAATGGAGAAATTTCTGCTCCTATGGAAACCGTAAGCAAGAGCTAGATTTTAAAAGCTCAAACTTATACCAAATTGTAGGTTTTAATGGAGCTGGAAAATCCAGTATATCCCAAGCAATCTCTTTTGCACTATACGGAAAAGTAGAGGGAAAAACTTTAAAAGAACTTCCTAATAGAATAAACGGTAACGCTTGGGTTAAAATACAAATAGAATCTAATAATAATGAAGTTATTATTGAAAGAGGACTAGAACCTAATATATTCAATTTGGTCATAAACGGAACACCTTATGACGGATCTGATAAGAGGGTAGTTCAAGATTATCTAACTGATGATATTTTAGGTATACCCCACTATGTTTTCAATAATACCATATCCTTATCTGTTAACGATTTTAAGAGTTTTATAAAAATGTCTCCTAAAGATAAGAGGGCTATTATAGATAAGATATTCGGGTTTCAGATATTGAATGAGATGCGAAATATACTAAAGGAAGAAAAGAAAAAAATTACAGGAAATCTTCAAATATCTGCGGGTAAGCTAGAATCATTAAGTAGGAGTATAGATTCCTCTGCTTCTGAACTTGAACTCCTTTCAAGTAGTATAGAAAAAGATACCAAAAATGAAATAGCATTATTAGAAAAAACCCTAATCACATTTTCAGAACTAGAAAAAATACATAACGAAAAGGTTTCTGAGTTTAACCTACAGTATTCCAAATTTAACCAAAATATGAGGGATACCAATACTCTTTTAGCAGAGGTTAGAACTAATCTAAGAACAATAGAAAATCAAATAGACCTTTATAATAATAATGATAAATGTCCTACCTGTAAAAGTGAACTGACTGGGGATTTTCACGAGTCTATTAAATCAGGGTTAGAGGAAGAAAGAGATAAAGTTAGTAATGATTTAAATGAGCTAACTGAAAAATATGAGAAATATTTAGGTAAAGATATAGAGTTTAGTAAGAAAAGGATGGATTTTAATGAAAAGGGTAGCAAAATAAATGCTAAAATTTCTACTATAAATTCGGAAATAAGTAGACTTAATAAAACTAGTTTAAATTCACAAGTCTCGAGTCTTAATAATATAATAGAAAGCCTAAACGAAGAGCAAATTAAAACTTCTTCTGAAAAATTTAAGTCAGAAGAAATGTTGGATTGGGTTAAAACTATGGACGAAGTCATAGGAGAAAAGGGAGTTAAGCAAATGGCGGTAAGAACTATATTACCTTCTTTGAATTCTGAAATCCTCGATTTACTAGGAAAAATGAACATGGAACATCATGTAATATTTGACGAAGATTTTAATGCTACTATATTCCACATGGGTCTGGAAGTTCCTTCATCAACATTAAGTACCGGTGAAATGAAAAAGGTTGATTTTATAGTATTAGTTGCTATATTGAAACTTATGAAAATGAAGTTTAGTTCGATTAACCTATTGTTTTTAGATGAATTATTTAGCTCAGTAGATTCTGAAGGTATCAATGATATTCTAAAAATACTAAAAGATGTTTCTAAAGATATGGGAATGAGCGTTTTGGTAATGAATCACGTTCCTATGCCACATGAGGTATTTGATTGGAAGTTAGAAGTTACCAAGCCCAATAACTTTTCCACTATTAATATAGATAAGTTCTAAAGATATATAGAAGAAATATCTTCTTAAATTGGCAAGAACATCTAGACGACTAAACGTTAATAAAGAGGAGGAAAGCTACAAAAGTAGAGTAAGTAAGCTTAAATCCGGATTGATTTCTAAAGGTCTCTATAGGACTCCTTATACCAATTTTGATGAAAAAACTACGGGTGGTATATTCAATATAGGACTTCTAAAAAGTAGGCCAGAAATAGAATCAGGTTATGATCCTTTAATAGTTAACGAGAAAGGAAATCAGATTTTTATAGAAACTAGTATTCCTGTATATACTTATTTCTTTATCAGAAGAGAAAATCCATCTGTCAGAGGGGATGAAGATAAGCAATATTCTTTTTATATAGTTGAAGCTATATACCCTATTAGTATTGCTGACTGTGCTAAACAATTAGGGATTTCTGAGAATCTAGTAATTAATATTTCCGAAGAAGAATTAGAATCCGGATTTTTTGAGCACCCTACCTACATTAATGACACTTATGGTAAAGTTAAAATATATTATGGTGAATTAACATATTTAGTTCAAACCATTCCCGGGAGAATGGACGATCTTCCATTCGGATATCCTGCATTTAATTACAATCCTTCTCCTGTAGTTGTGAATTCTTCTTTATCCCCTTCGGCCCCTTATACGTTTTTCTATGCTGAAGGTTATACAGCAGATGACACTCAGGTTTTTGTTACAGGTGATGGTATTATTAAATTTCTGGATAAATCTCCAGCATCTCCACCTCAAATAAAACCATCTTCTTGGATATGGAAATTTGACGGAGCTACTGGAAGTACTGCTCAAAATCCAAGTTATGATTTTTCTACGTTTCCCGCTGGGTCTTATACAGTTTCATTGACTGCAGCAAATGAAAATGGTAGTAGTGAATATGAAAGAATTGGTTATGTTGTAAGTACGGGTGAAATATACTTAGATACGATATATTCGGATACTGTTCTACTAGGATTTTCTCTTGATAGATTAAGTGAAGTTAATAATAAGGTAGTTAGAGTTAGAAGGTGGATAGGAGGAACCGGAGGAACTCCAGCTGACGAAGACACTTTTAGTGCGGAAGAAGTTTTAGATGGTACTTTAAC
>Ga0136588_1000175_pt1 | contig 24172 bp, 37 predicted proteins | sample AntRauMFilla1564_FD_104782 | JGI IMG/M metagenome (GOLD analysis project Ga0136588, IMG submission 104782) | Saline lake microbial communities from Rauer Islands, Antarctica - Metagenome Filla 1 #564 | ecosystem: Environmental > Aquatic > Non-marine Saline and Alkaline > Saline | place... | reverse complement strand
ACTATTAACGTAATTGCCTTTATATTCTAGTTGACCATTAGACCAATACTTTTCCCATAATCCATGTTGTTCCCTCTTGTCGTTTCTTGATTCTATATTTTTATTCATAATGCCTTATTTTTTATAAAGGTAATAAAAATATTTGGATTAAACAACATATTGGATTAAAATTATTTTAGTGGGGTTGAGGGGAATCGAACCAATATCTAATAAAAGATACTTTTACTTCGCTACTGATTAAGATAATACGTACTTTCTAAATCCATCACTTTTCAACCTTATCACATTGCACCCTCCAGTAGGTTGAGTTCCCACACTCAAAGCAACCCCATATATTTTTATTTTATTTAGAAGCCGTTTTACGACCTTTTTCCCATCCTTGTTTCTCAAATGTATCTAAATCTTCTTTTTTAATCTTTTTATTTTCACCACCTCTAGTAATCCAACAACTACCATATTGTGAGTTAGTTGAACCGATACCAGCACCTTTCATGCTTTTACTAATCTTAGATTTAGTTTCATCAGAATGTTTTTTACCGCTCCAATCTAAATTTTTAATCATTTTAGACCTTGTATTAGTATTTTTCCAATTTTTATTTGATTGGTCTAATAAATGGTCATCATTAGCTTTTTTTAATATTGGGTCGTTATCAAGTTTTAATTTAAAAGCTAAACCACCTCTTGTTGCAATATCTTTTCGACCCTCAGCATTTCTAACAGCAAAACCAGTTATTTTTTTTCCCTCTTTCATAATATATATTTTTTGTAAAGGTAATAAATACTTTCTGATATTCCTAATTTATTATAGAGCGGTAGATGGGGTTCGAACCCACTTTATACGTACTCAGTAGGTTACTGTGTTTCAACACCTTAGTTGTATTAACACCGAAAACATACTCATATTTTTTCATATTGTTTTTCCCATTTTCTTATTGCATTATCACTAACGCCATATTTTCTACCAGTACCAGAATACCCCAACTCACTTATTTCAGTAATAAGTTGTTTATACGATGGTCTCTCAACTTTTCTATTATCCTTAGGGTCATATATATCTTTTTTGATAATTATTGGTTTAATATATTCACCGTTCAATTTTTGTTTTTCCTCTATTAATTTATCTAACTCTAAACCCTTAATATAATTTCTATATATTTTCCTTTCGTTTCTACCATTACCCTTATTTAAGGAACCATATGTTGACGTTAGAGAATGGCAATTAGGACATAATAATTTTAAATTAGTTAATGAATTATTCTCTGAATTACCATCAACATGGTCCATTTCTATAGGTACATTACCAGTTGTTTTATTTACACTAGCCCAACCACATTCCATACACTTATCCCCATGAATATGAATTAAATATTTTTTGTAACGACCTTCATATTGTTTGGTGTCACCATTTTCAATTTTATTAAAAATTAACATTTCTTTATATTTAGAGTAACATGTGTTATCACAATATTTTAGATATTTACTTAACTCGTTACTACAATTTAAACATTTATTATTTTTATTATTATGTACATTTTTACCTAACTTAATATTTGTAGCATAAGCAGAACAACTATGATTGCAATATTTCCTATCTCTATCACACCGTTTATTAATGTTAACCTCAAATTCAGAACCACAATATTCACATTCTTTTTTTTGTTCATTAAATGTAGTTTTATTTACATTTAACTTATTTAATTTAGACCTTAGAGTACCATCTGATACATCTAAATAATTACAAAGTTGAGAATATGTCTTCCCTTCTTTCAGTAAGGAAATTAACATATTCTCTTCTTCTCGTGCCCATTTTTTCATATTTATCATTTATTATAAATATATCGAAATATGGGAAACGACTAAAATAAGCGGATGATAGGATTCGAACCTACGATGTGAACTTTATCTGACTTGGAAGGCCAGTGTTCTTCCACTAGAACCTCTACCGCATTTATTATAACGAAAAGCTAAAAAGCTAAGTCGAAATTAATTTGAGCTCCTACTCAGAATCGAACTGAGTTCTCTAGTTTACAAGACTAGCACATCACCGTTTATGCTTTAGGAGCAAATTGATTTTTTACCTTCTAGGTAAAAGAAGCTTAAAATCTAACAGCATACCGTGAGGGTAGTAGGAATCGAACCTACTCAGCTTACGCAACGGTTTTACAGACCGTCCCAACTCTCCAACTTTGGCGTACCCCCATTTTATTTTTATTTACCCCTTAGAAGGTTAAGTACTAGTTAAAAATATAAAATTTACTCGTTATTTTCTTCCCTTCTCCCAATTCTGTTCTATATAGAAATCAAGAACTTCTTTTTTAATCTTCTTATTACCATGACCCTCCTTGGTTATCCAACAAGTACCAAATTGTGAGTTCTTTTCACCAACTCTTTCCTTGGCCTTATTACTCATCTTTTCTTTAGACTCATCCGAATGTGTTAACCCACTAAACGTTGGTAACTTAACCTTACCTTCTTCATGTACCTTCTTGCTATTATCGGATAAGGTCGATAGTGTTTTATTCCTATATTCCTTATCATTCTTCATTCGTTCAGCATGTTTATCACCACCAAGTTTAGATGTTAGTTGGTAATGTTGCTCGCTTATATAACCTCCCGTTCCACCTCCCATTAGATTCATACAGTCCTTATCCGTAATCATATCATCTGTGATTGCTTCTATTTCAGCTTCAATCAGAAGCTCCCTAGTCCCAAAGAACTCTAACACCTCTTTAGTGTGGTTATCATCACCATGTTTACTTATGGAAGCTCTAAGCCTCCTACCACTACCCATGTACCCATCTTCCAAGTCATTGGTTGAATGCATACCGATATAGTATCTGTTGTTTACATTACAAGTAGTCTTATACAAGTAATGAATATTATTTTCTTTCCTCATATGTATAATATACACAATAGTACAAAAAAGTCAAGGGTTGTCCCACTAGGGTTCGAACCTAGACTCTTTCGGCTCAAAACCGAACGTGTTGCCAATTACACCATGGGACAATAATTTAATTCTACGCATCCGTTGATACCAACGCACCTATGTATTAATAACAGTCTACAAGTCGGGGATGCAAGAATCGAACTTTTCCTCACCAGTCCAAGTGGTGTATGCAAACCATTACAACTCATCCCCGTTAATTATTGTGATAGGGTTTGCACCTATATCTGTGGCCTATCTGCCCATATTCTAATTCTGCGACTACTTTTCTAACACCTTTCACTGATTGTACTTCTCAGTTAATAATTATTAGTACTTATAGTTGCCTTTGTTAAACTACACAACAAGGTCGGGATAGCAAGATTCGAACTTGCATGATGCCTCCGCTCCAGACGGAGTGACTTAGCCGTTAGTCCATATCCCGATAATTCACATTCCTTCTTGAGTTTACGTGTAACTTAAATTTTAATCCAATATGTCAAATAACGTTTCTTCTTTTGATTGGTGAAGATTCCATAAACGCAAAAAACCCAGTTTAGATTTCTCTGAACTGGGCCTTATAAGATTATTTAAAATTCTTATATATTTGTCAAGTCAAACAACATGACACGCCCAGTCGATTTAGGTTGCGGTTGCCCACCCTTCGTATACTGTTTCGTTTGATATGTCATTACTGTTGTTTTCATTTTTTCTTTTTTTTTAATTTATTTCTTTCTATTAAATATGTACAAAGATAGTAAAAGTTCTATTATTTTAATATTTTTTTTTACTTATCTTTCTAACTACATTACAAAGGTACTAAATCTTTTCCCAATTGTCAAGCTTTTTCTAATCTTTTTTTAATCTTTTTTTTCTTCTCTTATTTTATCACGTAATTCAGCCGCTTTCTCATAATTTTCATCAGATACAGCTTTATCTAATTGAGTTAAAAGGTCATCATCATCTAAGGAGGTTTCATGACCATCAATTAAAATTTTATCTACATCAAATGGTTCCTCAGATATTTCAGTTTTTATAATATCACCCATTTCAGTATGCCAAACACTTTTCTTAACGTATATATCATCTTCCATGTATACATCTATAATATCTGGTTCACCTAATTTCTCAACCTCTCTATTCATTTCAGACATATCATCCATTTCATTATTATCTTTCATATTGGATAACATATCTATAAAGTCTTTAGATTTAGATTGAAACTCTTCATCTTCTTTATTAATATTTTTTTTCTTTTTCTTTGGTTTATTACCTCCAAAAAACGATTCAAATAATTCATCAAATGTACTCATAATTTTTATTTTTTTAAATGTTAATCCTTATACAAATGTACACATTATAATAATAAAATCCAATTATAAATCAAAAATAGTTTTTTGATTTGGTGAAATCTCACCAGATGTATATTTTAATAATTCTTTATTTAATATATTTATCTTTGAAGATAACTCATTTTTTTGAACATTTAAATTTTTTAATTGTTTAGTAATTTCAGCTATTTTTTTAGTTATACCTTTATCACCATAAGTGTTACCTCCCATATCTATATATATATATTAAAATTTATAAAAATTGGAAATAAAGGTATAAAATTAAAAATGTTTAGGGTGATGTAGTTACTTTCTATATTTCGGACTAATTATCATAGCTTGAATAACTATTGCTAAACTATGATTGCTAACCTATTATCTTCTTAGCATTAATACTGACACATTTAATATAAGCTTAACACACATCACCTTTTTCTAAACACCAAATAAACCTCATCGATAAAGTTTATTTTTGGGTCAGAGTAAACCTCCGACTACCACCACCTTGTTTTTCAAAACAAGGAAACCCGTACAGAAATTAGGACTCGAACCTAAATATTTACCTTACGTCATGTTACCATATTAAAGATGAATCGAACATCACAAACGCATTTAGAGATAACGCTCTACCAATTAAGCTATTTCCATATAAAAGGACAAGATTATTTTTTTTGAACGTGCTCTACCAACTGAGCTACCTAAGACCCCCATAGGGTTTCTCAGAGTGGGACTCGAACCCACGACCACGGCTTTAAAAGGGCTTTCAGTTTTGTTTGCTGAAATAATCTTTCATTCCTTTTGCAATAATGCTATGCAGTTCCCCACATAGCTTATTGTTAATTATTTACCAGAAGGTGAAACGTTGATTGAACCAACAGAAGCAGCTTTTGCTCTTTCAATACTAGCAGCTCTTTCAGCATCTAATTGTGAATACAATTTAGTAACTTGTTCTTCTAAGAACTTGTTTTGACTAGCCAATGTTCCAATTTTAGCTGAATTATCAGCAGAAATAGCTTTATGTTCAGATTGAATCAATTTAACTTCATTCTCATAATTATATTTCATTCTTGTTGTTTCAGTAGAAACCTCTTTTTCTATTCTAGAATCAATATTAGATTTAGAAGTTGATAACTCATCTTTTAACTCAATCAGTTCACTAACAGAAATTGCAGTATAATTTTTACTAGCTAAATGTTCGTTAACAACTTTTTCAGTGTTAGATTTAAAAGATAACTCTAAGTCTACTTTTAACTGACGTTCTTTCTCAGTATACTCAACTGTCAATGCAGCGATTTCTTCTTCTTTATTAGCTACTAATAAAGTCATGTCTTCAGCTTTTAAAGCCAATTTACCTACAGTTGTTGTAGCATTATTTAATTCAATAACCGCTTTAGCGATTTGATTTGCAGCTTGTCCTAATACGATTTCAGTCGTAGCACTTGCTTTTGTTTTTCTTGGTGTTGCCATACTTTTTTTTTTACTTTTACTTATTTATTTATACTTATTTATTTATACTTATTTATACTACTTTCTTACACTACAAATATACGAACTTTAAACTCAAAAGTCAAGTGTTTTTAAAACTTTTTATCATTTATTTTACACTATAACTAATTAATAATCAATGAATTATAATATATTGATAATAAAAGTCACAAGCTTATAATTTTTGACCTAAGCTGGTTATAATTCCAACATGGCTAGTGCTGCTTGTTCTCTTATTATCAATATTATTTAGTGTCCCTAGAAGGATTCGAACCTACAAACCAGAATCAATGGCCCACTTTTCACCCCATAAACCTAAATGATTAATCTAGAGCTAGTCTCAATAGAGACGGGTTAGTGCGGTGTGTATGCCACTTCCACCATAGCGACTATGATAATGCCGTCAGATATGCTGCCTAGACTCAATGTAGGACGAACTACATCTTTACATATCCCATTATCAATTTTTTTGGGTGGGCCGTTGCATTGACGGATTACGTACACGTTTTTTGTGTACAACCACTAATTCCGATGAACTTAATCATTAATGCCATATAGCGTTTCGAAAACCAAGTGGTAAGGGGATGATTCGAACATCCGACCCCCAGCTATTACACCCTTGCTCTAACCAACTGAGCTACCTTACCATTTAGTAGAATTAACCTCTTCTACTATGAGCTCACCTAAATTTCTATTATATATAGGCGTGTTATGTAATATAACATCTTTTGATATATGGACTGAACCGTACCTAATATATAATAAAAATATTTAATATGAACGGACATTATCCGTATACATATAATATTATTTCCAATATGTCAAAAAACGTTTACTGAGGGGATGATGGATTCGATACCAACAACCATTAACTGCTTTCGCTCGTTTGCTCTAAACTTAAAGCTAATCCCCATTAAAATTAAATAGTTTTGATGTTATTTAATTTATATTACAAAGGTACAAATCTTTTTTTAATTTTACAATGTTTTTATTAAAAGATATTTAAATTTTTCATTTTTTAAATGTTTAACATTATTATCAATAGATTCATTTAAACAGTCTGAAACCCATGACTCATCTTTTAACTTATGAATTTCTTTCAAATATAATTCATAACACCATGGTGATATCAAAGCTGAGTCTTTATCAATCAAAATATGTGAATAATTTTTATAATCATCTTCATCTTGAATTTGTATTATATACCCATCTTTATAATCATAATTAAAACCATAACAAAAACCACGAACAGAAACATCATCAAACTCTGTTACAATAAAAATATTATCTAAATTACTCTCAGACTTAAATACATCTATTTGGTCATGTAAGCCTTTACCTAAAGGTACATAAAATTCATGACTGAACATTTCATTATAAGTTTTAGATATATCTGGTATAACTATTAACTCATCACAACTTAATAATAAATCATGTGAATAACTTCCACCAGAATACTCGACAACTTCAACATTAAATTTACTTAAAATAGAGCGAACTTTATATAAAATATTCGGGTTGGCATTATTTGATTTAGCGAGATAAATCTTTTTCATATTTTTTAATTAACCTTTAGTTTCATCACCAAACCACTCATCATATATACCTTGAGCTTCTACTAACTCAATATCTTTAAGTGCAATTTCCATTTTTGTTAAATGCAATTCTTTCACCCATTCTCCAGCATTAAACTCCTTAGAACCTGGTCTTAGAGAATATGTATTATCTGGTGCTAAATCAGTTAAATTGTTTAACTTATTATTTAACTGTAGTTTTTCCCTCTTTAAATTTTGAAGAAAAGACTCAACTTCAATAACAGTTGTGTCTTCTAGCATTTTAGCTCTTTTTGCTTTGATTGATTTGTCAGAAGCTGATAACTCGTTTGCGAATTTACTCATTTTATTTATTTTATTTATTTATAATTAATTTACTTACATTACAAAGGTACTAAACTTAATTCGATATTCCTAACTTTTTATTAATCTAAATAAATATTATGAAATTCGATAGAATACGCATCTAAAGTACAACCAAGATTATAATAATAAAAAATCATATCTTTATTTGACGTGTCATTAATAACAACTATAATTTTGTTCGCAATAAACTGTAAAACTTTTTTTCTCATCGTATTATTTATTTTAACAAATGTACTAATAAAATTTTAATTTTACAACTCTTTATCGTAATTTTCTTGTAAAACTTTATTACCTTTGGTATTTGATGGTTCAAAACAACAATGTCTGCAATTACTACCACAACAAGTCCCTCTATTTCTCAAATACACATCAGTATATACTATGGTACCATTTTCTAAATAATAATCTATACCAAGTTCAAATCTAAAATTTCCCATTGTATTTATTTTTTTTAGTGGAGATGATGAGACTCGAACTCACATCCTTTACCTTGCAAAGGTAATGCTCAACCAATTGAGCTACATCCCCAAATATTAGATTTCGTATCTTTATTACACTTAAATACAAGTCGCTATCAATTTATCTAATCTACTTTACGTGTTCCCTATATGGGTATTCCCATAGGATTTGTGTAACACCTAGCGGAGATGATGGGACTCGAACCCACAACCGTCTCGCAGACAACGAGGCATACTACCAATTGTACTACATCTCCATTTTGGCGGTCCCACGGGGAGTCGAACCCGACCCTATCATCGACAGTGATATATCCTAGCCATTAGACAATGAGACCGTATGTTAGTCTTTCCTAACAGTCATACTCAAAACCCATACTAGACGTAACTCTAGCTACTTGGGCGTTTGAGATTAAGGTTGGACTCGAACCAACGACCACGAGTTCATTTACACTTTCGAGACTCTTGCTCTAACCAACTGAGCTACTTAATCCACCCTCTCATAACCGACTTGTGTAAGAACCTATTGAGGGGACACTAATATGATGTTTTCAGTTTTCACAGTATCTCCATGGGACTAACCCATTGTGATTACCAAACCTCCACTAGTGGTTTTCTACTAAAAACCCGAACTGGCATCTTTGACTTTACTAATAATGTTTAGAAACTTGTTAGTCTCTAGTGAACACTTTCGAATTGGGGTAACTAAGATACAAAGTTACCATACACATCGATGGTTTGTTGTGTGCTTGGGACTCGAACCCAAATTTACTACCGAAAGTAGTTGTCCTATCCATTAGACGAGCACACGGAACCACAATTTAAGTCTGTAAACCTATCTCATGGTTTCTAAAAAAACAATTACAGTAATTGTTTTATAGTACTCCCAGAGAGAATCGAACTCTCGTTTCTACCTTGAAAAGGTAACGTCCTAACCGTTAGACGATGGGAGCATTTAAGAGGTACTGCCTTAGAGTGACACCCCCTAGGAACGTTCTTGATAGAACGTACAAGACCACCGAATCATACAACATTTAAATTTTCATTAAATTGTGTTTATGGTTTTTTCGTAAACCAATACCCTTCGATTCTGGTAAGTAAACCGCTCTAGTATTCCAGACGAGATTCGAACTCGCAATCTTCTACGTGAAAGGCAGACGACTTAACCGTTTGTCCACTGGAACATTTATAGTCCCCTATCTTGTTCATAGGATATTTAAGACTTATTTTTATTGTGGTTCCAAAGGGAGTCGAACCCTTGACACTCGCATCTTCAATGCGATGCTCTACCAACTGAGCTACAGAACCATTATTTATTTTGTTGTTACAAAGGTATGTATTTTATTTCGTTATACCTAATGTTTTTTAAAATAAATTAATTTATTTTTTTATCGTTATTAATTATGTCAAAGTACGTTGTTGTTGTTGTTACAAAGGTATGTATTTTATTTCGTTATACCTAATGTTTATTTTTATTTTTATAAACAAAAAAAAGCTTGGCGTTTCGGCCAAGCTAATTATCAATATTATTAAACTAAATAGTTAACACATGACATTACTTGACCTTCCTAGGCTAAAATCGGCCTCGGCTATAAAGAATTCAAATATGTTGTTATTAGTTTTCATTTTGTTTTGTTTTTAAATATATATACAAAGGTACACACAAAGTACTGAAAAAACAAGTCTTTTTTAATCTTTTTTTAAATGTTTTTTATAAAGTTCTGATTTCTAGAAGTTTACTTTTTAAACTTTTTCTAATAAAATGTGATAAATCCAACTCTTTTTCTGAATCTTTATCTAATGCGTGTATTGCTTTAGGTTCTTCACGACTACTAGTATCTACTTTATTATTTATAACTTCCTCACCCTTTTTAACTAATTGCTTATTAATTATTTCATAATTATCATCATCTATAACACCTACATTATAAAAATCAAATCCATTTAATATTACAATCTTTTGTTTAGGGAAAGAACCAGTAGCAACAGTTGTTGCTGCTTGACCAACTACTTCAGTAAATAATGCTGGTATTGCATTTTGTGGTGCCATTTTTGCATGTAAATTATAACAAGCTATTTCACCTTTACCACCAAAATTATAATTTCCTAATATGTGTGCAATGTAGTCATGAACAGTTCTAAATATTATATTATCCTCAACACTAAAATATGGATGTTCAGAATAATCTACACTTATTTTTAAAATTCCAGTTTCTTCAAACGATGTTTTCATTTCACTTTGAGTTTTATACTCTTCGTTAGAATTTAAAAACATAATTTTAAAGTCTCGCCCATTAATATTAATAGAACCAACTTTAGATTTATTATTAGTTGTAAATATAACATCTACTTTAGATAATAATCTTTTAAATAATTGATGGTTGGATTTATTTAACGATTCCCAATGATTGGTAACTGATTCATCATAATCTTTTGCGTTTAAATAGGAATTTGATACTATCTCTATATATGTGCTATAATCTTTTAATACTAATTTTTCGTTTAACATAATTATCTATATTTTATCTATATTTTAGCTATTTGTAAATTATTCATTCCTTTTCCGAACATTTCAGCTTCTAATGCTCTTCTAGGTATATGACCAGCATATGTTACATTTGTTTGTGGTATTAAATCTTTTGCAGCTTCAAAGTTATTTTTCTTAACTTCTTGAATGAATTCTGATTTTCTGAAGTTACCAATACCCATATTGAAAATCATAGAAGTCATTGCATCATACATGTTTTGGTCAATCTTAACATCAATACCTTTATGTTTCCATTGTTTGAAGATTCTATTCAAACCATTTTCAGCTTCTTCTACATCATCATTAAATAATTGTTGTGCAACATTTATATCTATTGATTGTCCTAATGCATATTTGGATTTATTTTCTTTTTCAGCATGTCCCCACCCAATAGTTATCATACCATCACCTAATCTATATGCATTAAGTACTGGATTACCTTTTTCTTTAACAGAACCTTCCTCACGTTTTAGGAATAATTTAAGACTATCAGATGATATTGTTGGATTAGATTGAACTTCTTCTGGAACCTCCATATTCAAGTTCTTAAAGTGTAGTGATAATTCTTGTTTAATTTCTGGAGCTTTAGATGAAATTATAGAATCAACTGAATTAACACCTATAACAGTAATTAAGGATATTAATGCATATTTGGTTAATTTAACTTTTATTGATTTTGGTAAAGATTTAATCTTATCCAAAAACATATTTAAATACTTTTCAGCTTGTTTTTTACTACTAATACCTTCTTTTGATTTATCAATCTTTTCTTTGGTAATATCCCATTCAAATGTATTTTCATCTTTAGATTCACATAATATAAAAACCTCATTTAATATAATAGATGAATTTTCAAATATTAATTGTTCAGTTATTACTTGTTGATATATTTCAATTAATTTCATATACTATAAATATACCATAAAAATAAAAAAGTCGTACAGATAAAGAGACTCGAACTCTCACGCCATTCGGCATTGCATTCTAAATGCAACGGGTCTACCAATTCCCCCATATCTGCATACTACAAGTTTTTAAATAAATATAAACAACGTGTCTTTTATTTAAAAATTTATATTAGTAGTCCCGATGGAATTCGAATCCACACTGTACGAGGTTTAAGCTCGATGCCTCTGCCTATTGGGCTACGGGACCATATTTAGTTTAATTAATTTCAAATAGCGTGTCTACCAGTTCCACTATCGGAGCATATTGTTGGGATAGTAGGATTCGAACCTACGACCTTCTCCATGTAAAGGAGATGCTGCTTCCACTGAGCTATATCCCAATTTGGTAGGATTAACCTACCTTTATAAACTTATCTTTATCGATTGCTTTAACAATCCATCTATTCAATTCAGATGCTTTAATTTCAGCACTAAATGTTGTTGAACCTAAATCACTTGATAAATCATCAACAATTACCACTATTTTAGTCTTACCATTTTCACACTTAACCTTTTCTTCATGAGTATCAACTGTTTCAATCGGAAATTGAAACTTACCATCTGCCATTTCAACTGTGTAATATACATTACCATACATATAATGACTAATGTAAGCACTTACCTTAGATTTATATAATTCAATTTTTACTTTGTTTTTATCAATAACCATTTTTTCACTTTTTTAATATTTCTAATTTTTTTAATCCTAATTAATCTATCAAACTTATCATTAATTTCTAATATTAAAGTTTCATCATCTTTAGTAACCATTATCTCTTTTCCATTTATTATGTAACACATCAATATTATAATAAGGACTACCTTTACCTTCAACAATTTCACTGAAACCATTTTCCTTTGTTATTAAGGATTCGTTAGGAGTAATAGCACCTTTTGTTTTATTACCATATGAACCAGTCATTTTTTTTGTTGCTGGGTCTATATCACCCCATGAACTTTTAAAATTCCTTGGTTCGATGAATTCAACATAATATTTCTTACCAGTTTGTGGGTAAAAAACAACTTCTCTACCAGTTTCATCTCTATTTACTAAAAATTCTCTCCTAACATTTAACATAACACTTAATTTTTACTTTTATTAAAAATTACTTTTATAATATTTTTAATTTTTAACGTTCTTATTTTAATTTCTTCTTTCTCAACCAATTGTTTTTCATCTCTGAACCTTTTTATTGAACCATCAAGAGAACCTCTGATTATAACTTTAAATTCTTCTATTTCCATTATTTCTACTTTATTATTTATACTTTATTATTTATACTTTAATATTTGAGCTCCAAGCATGATTCGAACATGCGTAAACGGTTTTGCAAACCGTCACCTAAACCACTCGGTCATTGGAGCATAAAAAAAGCCCATCTAATAATTTAGACGGGCTTCTGTTTGTTTTAAAAGTATTTACTTCTTTTAACAGACAAGACCCGTCATGTTTACTACTAATAGTAAACATAAGTTTAAAAGGACCAATTGTGTGTTTAAAGTTTTCATTTTTTCTATTTTTTGTTTGTTTTATTATTAAATATACACAAAGGTACGAAAAGTTTTCCAATTGTCAAGTTTTTTTCACATTTTTTTTAAAAAAACTTGACAATTAGTTTATTTATTGTTATTATTACATATGGGATATGTATATTTAATGTTATCAGTTAGTGATACTGGTACTGAAGCGTATAAGATTGGGGTAACTAAGAATGACCCAATCAAAAGACTTAAACAGTTGTCTACTGGAAACGATAATAAAATCACACTAGTAGATTCATATCAATCAGATAACTATTTAAAGGTTGAACGTTCATTACATAGAAAGTATCGAACACTTACCGAAGCCAAAAATGAATGGAGAAAATTATCTAATGATGAATTATCTTCATTTATTAAAGACTGTGAAGAAGCTGATGAAACCATCAACTTCCTACTTAAAAACAATCCATTTTATAATTGATAGAATTCTCTTCTAATCTTAACTAATAATTTATTAACCAATTCAACATCAATTTTATTTGGTAAAGATGAAGCATCAAATATTTTATGCATATTTTCAATTTCTAGTTCAGCTTCACCAATTAATTCATCTAAATCTAATTCTCCATGTCTAATAGATAGTAAATATTTAGCATCTGGTCTTCTAACAATGATTCCATCACCTCTACCAATCTCTTGAGCCATTCTAATAAGTCTAATACAATGCATCATGTTTTTCCCATCAATCTTTTGACCATGTTGTTTTGTGTCAACATATCGTTGCTCATTTCTATTTTCAATCCATTCTTGATATTCTTTAAAGTCTTTACAATGACTTGAATAAGCATCTTTATTATAAACAATATTACAAATAGGTTCCTCACCCTTTGGTATTGATGATAATCGTAGTTGGTTTGATTCACCGTAATTTTCTTTATTTTTATTTTTCATCATAATATTATTTTTAGTAAAGGTACAAAATAAATTTGGTTCCGTAAACACGTCAACCTATTTATTTTTAAGTTATTTTATCTATATTTAAAATAAAATATTATGACTAAAATTATTAAAAAAATTAGTGTGGCACTATCACCAGAAATACTTAAACAACTTGAAGAGGGAAATTATAATAAATCTAAATTAATTGATTCATTACTTACTAACCATTTTAATAAAAAAGATAAATAAAATTCGCCTTAGTATTACTTTTACTAGTTTCCTATATATTTATAGTTATAAACAATAAGTATCATGGGAAGAAAATCAAAAACACTAGAAGAAAAGAAAGGGAAGTTGTCTATTACCATTTCAGAAGAAAATCATAACCAACTTGTTAAAGATGGTATCAATAAGTCACAACTAATAAATTGGTTGTTGGGACAACATTTTAATACAATTAACCATGGAAACTAGAGTTTGTTGTAAATGTAATATAGAACAACCATTATGTGAATATGGTGTTCAGAAAAACGGACCAAATGGGTTACGTTCACAATGTCGTAGTTGTAGACGTATAGAGGCTAAAGAATATCGAAAACAAAATTTAGATAAAGTTAAGGGAGCTAAAAAACGATGGAGTGATAATAACCCAGGATATAATAAAGAATACGCTAAAAATAACCCAGAAAAAATAAGGACAATACAGAATAATTATTATAAACGAAACCCTTTTACCGTTCGATGGAGGGGGTTATTATCAGATACTTTAAAGAGGTTAGGAATGAAAAAAGAAGGACATACTATTGATGTATTAGGTTATTCAGCTTTAGACCTTAAAAACCATTTAGAATCTCTTTTTAGTGATGGGATGACGTGGGGTAATTATGGTGAATGGCATATAGACCACGTCATCGGAGTTACTAATTTCAATAAATATTCTGACATTAAACTTGTTAACGCATTATCTAATCTAAGACCACTATGGGCAACTACAAGAGAGATAAACGGTGTGATTTATGAAGGTAATTTAAATAGACCAAAATATTAAAACCCAGATTTACTCTGGGTTTTCTTCATTACCACCAACTTTAGCTAAACCTTTATAACCCAACCCAAATGGTTTACCTAATTCTTTTAAAATTAATTTATATTTTTCTTTATCTTCGTCTGATATATTATTAGAAAAACATTTATGTGCATCCCAATCATAATAAAGAGTATACATGTCTCTAGCGTTTGACATTTTAACAACACCAAAAAACTTAATTTCTAACTCAGTATCAACCATCCACTTCTTTAGGGGAATAGTTTTCTCATCTTGAATAACATAGACGAAATCTAAAACATCTTTTCTAGCTACTTTATCTTTCTCCCAATTTTGTTTCTTATTAAGACCTTTAGCTTTTTGAATTTGTTGAATGGCATAACCAGCAAATGAATTCTTACACCCTTTTGTTATAAATTCATCTTTATTTTCAAGAATTAAATCAAATAATGGATGTTTTGTTATGATACAATCTTCGGGAGAGTTTAATAACTCTAAAACTGTTGGATTACTAGTACCCATTAATTCTAAAAATCTTTTTAATTCCCAACCAGTTTTATCCTTTGTTACATTAACTTGTTCAACATATTTAGTACCTAAAATATTATCCTCTGGTAATATATACACAAATTTTTCATCAATATCTGATGTTAGTGTTTGAGTTCCATAAGCTTGACTACCTATTACTGTCTCAAAAAGTATTAAACCGTTTTCTTTTAAGTATTCGTATGTCATAATTTATTTAGTTTTATTTGTGAGATGTAAAGGTACAAAACTTATTCTAATAAAACAAACTATTCTGTAATTTTCTTACCAGTTAATAATTCCATTTCTTTCATTAACCTCTTCTTAGCAAATCTAAGTTTAAATATTTTAAATGGGTATTGTGTTGAATATAACCTAGATATAGAATGACCACAGATAGATTCACAAATAAGTAGTGTATCTAATTCACCAGCTAACCCTTGATAATTTCTAAAGTTTACTTTCATATAATATTTATCTGATTTAAACTTTTAAAGGTCTTAGTAGAGTCATTGGTAAAAATAACGTAGTAGGATAATTCTTGGGAAGTCTCACCCCAATAATCATTTTCTTTAGTATCTGGAGTAATCTGTATTGTCCTTATACTTTCTTTAACTGACTTTATTTCTAACTCAATTTCAACGTTCATATCAGTCATTACTAACATTTTACGACCAACTAACATTTCTAATACATTCATATTACTTAATTAAATGTTTAACACTTTCACATGGTACACATGTAACCCCTAACCCAGTTGTAGCTGTACTAAAAGATTTTCTTGATGCGACAATACCAAAACATAAATTAGTTCTACTATCTCTCACATATTTAATGTCGTTAGAATCAACATCTACATTACCAGATGTAGATACACTACAACTCATCATTCCTAACCCTAATCCTAACACTATTATTATTCTTCTCATATTTTAATTATTTATACTTTAGATTTCAAAGGTACTAAACTTAATTCGATATACCTAATTTTATTTTATTTATTTATAAAACCTTTTATTAAACAATCAACAATATATTTTGAATGTTCAATATATTTTGGGTGAACATACCCCAATGACATATGCATTCCGAAGTATGGTCTACCCAAACCTAACTCATTACGTATACTTTGTAAATCATCTCTATCTTCATTTGGAATATTTAACCACCAGTGTTCATAATTTGAACGTGGGTCTAAATCCAATGTTATATTTATTTCTTTACCATGCCATTTATTTTTGACACTTAACCAATTTAACTCAACTTCTTCTTTAGATAGTTTACCGTTTTGTCTTAAGTCTACAATACTATCATTTATAAATGATATATGAGCACCTCTAATTGGTGGATTTATAACTATACTATATCTTCTTTGAATAAACCATGCATAATAATCACATACATCACCATCAATGAACACCATTGCAATCTTCTTCCATGAAGATTGCTTTCCGTGTTTAGTTGTTATGTCTTGTGGTTCAAAAATAATTTTACCACTTATTATTATTTTATCTTGCATGTTTAAGCTAATCTAAGGTTTTTTAAGTACGTTCTTAAGAAAGCATTCTTTCCACCACCAATCTTTTCTTCCCAAGCTAAGTAGTTCTTGTTATTTTTAGCATCTAACTGAGAAATGGCAGCTTCACTTGGTTTTTTCTTAGACCAAGGAATTGTTTCAGCTATAAAATCTGGATATAACTCTTTATTAAACACCCTCTCATCAACCAAAAATGCAATGGCTGTTAATTGGTCACCTAAATCTGGTTCATAAAATGTTTGTAATAGTACACCAGCTTCTTCCATAGTTTTCATATGAATATTAATAGAACCTAACTTAGATTCATTATTATTAGTTGTACCACCATTTAATATGATAAATGTTTTATCCTCATCAGCGAACTTTTTATAAATTGCATTATATTTATCAAATCCTTCCACCATTCTACCATAATCTACAACTGCATGTCCAAATTGAATACCTTGCTGTATTGGAGATATGTTATACGGAACCAAACCATACATTCTATACTCTAAAAACATTTCTGTTTTCCTAGGCATTGATTTGGATTTAACAACACAAGCATCTAAACGTTTATAGAACTCTACTAAACTTATCTTTTCTTTATAATAAGATTCATCTTTTGATGATAGAGAAGTTTCCCAATCTTCAAGATTTATAATTCTTATTGAACATTCAAAACACCAATCATACCCAGTCTTTAATATATTTTCCATTTTATTTTATTTTTAATCATAATCATTAGTTGAATCATCATTCATTGATTTTAAATTAACTAATTCAATGTTAACTCTTTTTAAATCATCCGAAATAATTTTAATTTCGTCAATTTTTTCTTGGAACAACTCAAAAGATTCATTAATTAACGTCAATTCATTATCAGTTAAATCTTCTTTAGATATACTAATTTTTGAAGATAATAATTTGATATATTTTTCTTTTAATGTTTCAAATTTAAAATTTTCCATCTTAATTAATTTTAATTAATTTCAATTAAATGTGATACAGTACATTGTGCTGCATTATACACTATAAATTCATTATTTCTTAAATCAGCACCACCCTTAGCAAATACACTATCGTAATCGTCTTTTTTCAAAACACTTTGAGATAATTTATAACAACTAGAGTCGTGATGTAATATTTCTTTTTGATTACCTAAATGAACATCAAATAAAGCTAAAAATGCTTTATCATTACCACCTTTGGTCCAATAAGAACCCCTAAGTGATGTATATCCAATTGATTTCTGAGCTTTATCAGCAAAGTATATACCATCACCAAACATTGAACCATTATGTACTGCTCCAGAAGGTCTAATAAGTAATCCAGTTTGCATAATATTAAACCAATTCTCATTTCTAGAACCATGGAAGTAATATCTTTTCTTCTTAACCTTAGCCTTAGCCATGTTTTTATCAAATTTACCTTGTGTCTTGTTATTAATAACTTTATACACTTTTTTCATTTGATTAGAATTAGGTCCCATCAATTTCTTGATAAGTTCCAAAGTTTCATTATCATTTTCAACCTCAATACTTAACCCCATTTGGTCAAGAATATTAACATCATCAATAACAGCTTCCTTACCACTTTCTTTAATCTCTTTAGCTTTTGCAGTAGCTTCTCGTTGTTGTTTAATTAACTCAACTTGACCACCCATAGTATCTAATGCTGATTGCTCACTATCAATGATTGTCTGAGCTTCACTCAACGAATCGTTATCAACGATATCTAAAATTAAATGATGTCTAACATTATCCATTTTACGTGGAATAATTGTAAATAATTTTAATAACATATCGTTAATATGTTTTATATTAACACCAATACTCATCAATGATGAAATACTAGTAATTACTTCTTGAGCCGCCAATACTTGTTGTTCAGAAACAGCCTCTTGTGTAACTTTATAGTTTGACTGAATAGATTTATTAGCAAATGCCATCAATTCCTCAATCAATTTCTTAACAACAACATCTTTAATCTTCTCAACTTTATTATCTTTTGGTTCAGATGAATCATCGTCTACAACTACTTCAGTCAACAATTCAGTAACATCAGTATAACCCTTTGTTGTTGATAGTTTCTGTTTATATATTTTTGACCACTCATGTGACTTTTTATAGACAGTTACTAGAACTTTACCTACTCTACCATATTCACACTTTATCCTACCATCACTTTGCTCTTCCATGATGTAGACTTTATTGCTATTATCCGTTTTACCGTTATCGACAGATACATGAATTAATTTTGCGAATTTTAAACCATTTTCTTTCTCAATCATAATTATTTATCTTTTTTATTATCTTCTTCCATTTTTTTCAAATACGGAATCGAATTAGGTGCTGGACCTTCATTATCAAAATTAGTATTTAAAACCATAGCTGTAGGTGGTGAATCCCTAAATTCTACTTTAGTTGCTTTTTTTGGTGAAGAATCTTTTAACATTTCTGGTCTATTTCCAACCATCCATTCTAAATAATTCATATCATTCTCTTTTAACCAAGCAACAGATTTACCAACATATTTACCACTTCTTAATTTAAAATTATCATCCATTATTTTACCAATTTCTAGTAACATCTTCAAATAAATGAGGGTTCATCGTTAACCAAGAATAAAATAAAGCTTGCATTGCTGGTGGTACCATATTACCATTAACATATACCACATCCATAACTATTTCAATTTCTTGACCTTTTGGAAGTGGCATATCTTTACCCACTTCTGCTGCTTCTTTTAATTTGTATACTTTTTGTTTAATCATAATTCTTGTTTTTTCATAAACATTTCTCTAACTCTAGTAGAAATGTATTTATTTACTTCTTTAGGTTCAACACCATTACTAACCATCGTGTCCATTTCCTCTTTGATTATATCGTTTATAACCCATCTAATAACATCACCCATTTTTTTGATATCAATAGGTTAGATTAATTCTTGGTCAAAGAAATAACGTCTACTAATGTCTGAAACATATTTACCAATATCTTTTGGTTCTAAACCAGCCTCAACCAATAAGTCCATATCTTCTTTGATTATATCGTTTATAACCAATCTGATAAAATCACCCATTTTACCCCTATCTAATGTGGTACCATTCATTAAATCACAAGCCTCAGTTAGCATTTGACTTAATCTCCATGTAGGTGTTACTTTTTCAGCAAGTTCAATAATTTTATTTATTTTCGCATCATCAACCTTTTTAAGTGTGATAACTTTAGATTTTCCAGCGTGGAGGTCTCCCTTAACTTTAAATCTATGTACAACACCTTTATATTCAGCAGACCAAACTACACCTTCACCAATTCCAGAGTGACCAAATGCTAATGCAACTGGACATTCTTTTTCAACACCTAATGTTATTTCAGACAATTCATTTTGAACTAATTGAGGCATATTGAAATCTATTTCTATTGATTTAACACCAAAGTCATCAATATTAAATATATTTTCATCTTTATGATTTAAATAAAAATGGTCAACCCAATATGCTGGTTTATCTTTTAATTCTTCATCATTTTCAGTATGTGGTGTTATTTTAACACCAAATATAAAAAAAGACTTTGGTAGATTAACTAAAGCAACCGTCTTTTGTATATTCGCACCACACCATTCACCATAAATAGTTATAGTATTATCGTTTAACTCTAAAGAGTTTTTAATAATAATTTGACGAAATAAATCATCAAAAAACCTTTCTTTAGATTCAACAAAAAATGCAAAACCAGCATTATCTTTTTGTGGTGTTATTATATCATTTTTTGATTGTGCCCAAATACCATTTTTAGCATTAAAAGAAACACCACCATTAGTACCATGACATTTAGTTCTACCTTTAAATGTTATTACTGGTTTCTTTAACGTTACATCATAAATACCATCACCATTATCATCCAAACCAATAAAGTTAAACGCTCTATTTATGTTAGACACAACATTTCTAAACTGGTCGATACTTGGCATTTTTATTAATTTCTTATTCATCTTATATTAAATTTAAGTTTAAAAATTAAATCCAATCCATGGACTTATATAATCTAATTTTTCCCAATTACTATATAATATACCATATGTGAGTGAACCTTTTGTATATGAAACACCGACACCATATTATATAAACATATTTTTAGTATTAAAATAACCACCATAACCTAAAAGTATATTACCATTTAATTTACCCAATGGAAAAGTTGTGTTTGTTTTAATCTCATAACAATAGTTACGTATATTATCAGTACTGTTAATTCCACTAAAATTACCACGTCCTAAAGATATACCAACTGAGAAATTATCTCTACATATACCACCTTCAAGACTCGCAAATGTGTTTGAATGTAAATCATTTCCACTAGATAATGACATACCAACAGATACGTAACCACCAAAACTTGTTTTAACCGAATCACTAGGTCTAATTGAATCTGATTGTGCGACTGAAACCATGGATACTAACCATACTAATAATACTAATACTAAATTTTTCATTTTTATTTTTATTTTTATTATTTATTCAACAAAGGTAATAATTTTTTTAGATATTACTAATTTATTTTTTTATATTTTTCATTTTTTTAATTTCATCACCAAGAGCCTTTAGTGATATAATTTCAAGACCTTTACGTTCTATTTTACGTTTAACTATGTATATTTTATACGCAGTATATAGAACTGCGATAAGTATTATTCCTAATATAATCGCTACAAGTATTAATATTATTTCAACCATTTTTATTTAATTAAATTTTTAACCATATCTTCAATCTCTCTGATTGACTCTAATGTATCACATGTGTCTTTATCATCTCTAATTAATTCAAACGCTGGATACATTAAAGAATAATTACCATCTGAATCATGTGATAAACCATTACATTTACATTGTAAGACTTTTTGTAGTAACGAATCTTGATTTCTAGTAACATATTCCATCATATCTTCTTTAAGACCTTGAGGACGAGTTTTAACTAACCCATCTTCTGACTCACATAAGAAACTAGAAATTAAAAACTCATTTTTAGTACCCTTCTTACCATAATTGAAACCAACTATGCGTAAATCAACAGTCATTTCTAATTTCATTTTAATTTGCCAAGTTGGTTTACCGTCTTTCCATTCACCTTTTAAAGCTTTAAGAATAGTACCTTCCATTGGTACACCATCAATCTCTGTTGCTAAAACTTCTTGAAAATGCTCCATAGCTTCAGCGTATGTTGATACCTCTTTATAATCAATTAATTTAACCATTGATGGTTTAGCACCATAAATTAATTGTTTAAGATTAATTAAACGCTCATCATAAGGTGTTTTTGATTTTTTAACCAAATAATCTTCTAAAGTTATAGTATCCCAAACTGTATAAATTATTTTTGATAAAGCATCATCAAAACTACCATGTTTTTCTTCAAAACTAATAATTTTTATTGCATTTTCTTCATCAGAACGATTTTCAGTACCCTTAAGAATATCAATAAGTGATGCGATAATACCATTTGATATGTAACGAGGAACACTATCCATTGTTAATTCACCATTCAGAACGCAGTCATCAAATAACTCTAAATCACCAATAAATTTAGCGTTTGTAAGAATTGTTGGTTCACCAGCTCTACTTTCCATTTGAACCTTACCATCAAGAACTATTGCGTTACAATATCTACCATCCATTTTAATTTGAGATAAACCTTTAGCACCCTTATCGAATATTTTCTTAGCTTTACCCTCATTAAAAGAAACCGCACCCATATAAGGTGTTTTCTCTATAAGTCCAACCATAACTTTATTGATATATGTTGTACCCATACCAATTTTTGGGTCTTTATCTATAATACGTTCAATAATATAAGCATCATCTGGTTCTAGTGTTGATAATAAATCAAGTAAAAACCTAGTTGCATCACCACCAGTAACGTGTCTTTCTGAAATATGACTCAACTCACTAACAACAAATTCTAAATCATTTGTAATCGTAGAATCTCTAGTATATTCTGGAATTTGTTTAATGTAAAACCTTACTCGCTTTGACTTACATAGATATAATACTTTCTTAAGTAACTCATTATCGTTATATTTAGTAAGAATTGACATCTTTACTTTATCACCACTCTCAGCAGCAATCTCATCAAAAATTTCTTTTATTTTCATTTTAATTTTAATTTTACATTAAATAATATACTATACTTCTTCTACTTCTAACTCTAATAATTTTTCTAAATGATTCCACATTACTAAACCGTCTTTTGGTGTGTTTAAGAATAAAGCACCATGGAATTGACCATACTCTTTAGCATACATATCAATCTTACCACCGTGTTCAATATTGGCAATTCTATCACCTAACTTTAACTCGATAGCGTTAGGGTTAGATGCAGTCTTAGGAAGGGTCTTAACCTTCTTTTCTGCTCTATTTCTACCTAACTCATCAGTTACACAGTAAACCATTTCAGCAACTTCAATACCAAAACGTCCCTTAACCTTATTATAAGATAATGCGGTGTCTTCGATAATATCATGAAGATAAGCAGAAATAATATATTTACCACTATAACCAAATCGTCTAAGAACATCAACAACATCATCAATATGTTTAACGTATGGATAAATCTCATCATACGTTTGTAAGCCGTGTGCTTGGATAGCAATCATCCTAGCTTCTTTATAATCTTTTTCTGTAAATACCATTATTATTATTTTTTGTAAATGTACGAAATAAATTTCAACTATCCAAATCATTAAGTTTAAAATATTCTGGGTCTTCATTCCATCTTGAATAATCTACAATAGTTTTACCCTTAATTTTAATTGGTGTACCTTTTGATTTCATCCATTGTATAAATCCTATACAAGGTTTTAGATTTCCCTCTTCTTCAGACGTATCATGACAACCCCATACACCGTTTAGTTTTTCATATATTGATTTAATGTCAAATGGTTCTGGTAGACAACCCATATTCTGAGCTTCATTTGATTCTTCACTAAAGAAGTTAAATGGACATGAAATACACTCATGACCACACATTACGTCTATTATTTCTAGTCACCTTTATTTTACTTGGTCCTTCTGTTAATT
>Ga0136588_1000172_pt1 | contig 24230 bp, 15 predicted proteins | sample AntRauMFilla1564_FD_104782 | JGI IMG/M metagenome (GOLD analysis project Ga0136588, IMG submission 104782) | Saline lake microbial communities from Rauer Islands, Antarctica - Metagenome Filla 1 #564 | ecosystem: Environmental > Aquatic > Non-marine Saline and Alkaline > Saline | place... | reverse complement strand
TACCATATTGCCCTGAAAGAAATTGAAGAGACACTTTATTGGTTAGAGCTCCTTTTTTTAACAAACTATATTGATGCCAAGATCTATAATAGTTTTAAAGATGACGCCACAGAAATTTTAAGACTGCTTATAAGCTCAATTAATACGGCAAAAAAGGGTAGATAGTGATCCAGTGTTCTAGTGATCCAGTGTTCTAGTGACCCAGTGACCCAGTGATTTAGTGATTTAGTGGAGATCTTAGTAACTGGATCATTGGTTAACTGGCTAACCAAGTACCTACGCTTTCCATACCTTCGCATTTTTTGGACAAGCATTTCTGCTATCTACTACCAATTGCGCCCAATTTGTAAGCTCTTGATAATCTATGGTCGAATGATTTGTGGCAATAAGTACCAAATCATAGCTACCTACATTTTCTTGAGTCCATTCAATACTCTCTGTGCCTTTCCAGTGGCCAAATTCGCGCAATGTTGGCACTATGGGCACAAATGGATCGAAGTATTCTACTGTTGCACCAAGTTCTTCTAGTCGATCCATTATATGGAAAGAGGGAGATTCACGCATGTCATCTACATCAGGTTTATACGCTATTCCCACTATCAAAACTTTAGAGCCATTCATAGCTTTTTTTTGTGAATTAAGCGCTTCAGTAGCTCGCTCTACCACATATCTCGGCATTCCAATATTTACCTCGCCTGCCAACTCAATAAAACGCGTATTCATATCATATTCACGCGCTTTCCAAGTCAAATAAAACGGATCTATGGGAATGCAATGTCCACCCAAACCCGGGCCTGGCGTAAATTTCATGAACCCAAAAGGTTTAGTTGCAGCGGCTTCAATCACTTCATGCACATCAATATCCATAGCGTGGTAAACCTGCTTTAGCTCATTAACCAGCGCTATATTAACCGATCTAAAAATATTCTCTGTCAACTTCACTGCTTCCGCTGTTTTACAGTCACTAACTGGCACCATTTTTACTATGGAAGTACTATAAAGTGCTAAGGCTAGAGCCAATGCTTCCTCTCCATACCCACCCACTACTTTTGGAATAGTTGCCGTCTGAAAATCTTTGTTCCCTGGATCTTCACGCTCTGGGCTGTAGGCTACAAAAAAATCGTCGTTTACTTTTAGGCCAGAACCTTTTTCTAATAGGGGGATAATCAGTTCTTCCGTAGTGCCTGGGTAGGTAGTCGATTCTAAAATGACTAATTGCCCTTTTCTAAGATGCTTACTCACCATTTCTGTGGTGTTCACCACAAAACTCATATCTGGCTCGCGGTGTCCATCCAAAGGTGTTGGTACACATAGCATTAATGCATCTGCTTCTGGAATTCGGCTAAAATCTGCCGTTGCATTGGCTATATCACTTTTAGCCAATTTTTCCATCATTTCTTTGCCCAAATGCTTGATATAGGGTATACCCTTTTCAATGGCCACAATTTTTGCGGGATCAATATCAAAACCAAGAACCGGCATTTGATTCTTGTGGAAGGTCCACATCAAAGGCAAGCCAACGTAACCAAGCCCAATTATACCAACAACAAAACTTTTGTCGGTAATTTTTTGGAGCTGTTGAGCTAAAAGAGGAGAAGGATTCATAAGAAAAAAGGAAAAAAATTAATATCTCGGATACGCCTAAGTTGCGCAGCAAAGCATCCCGGAGGAATGCTTTCTTTAAAGGGATCGCCTATAAGCCGAATTCTGTACTCCGAATAAATCCAGAGCCATGATCATTTATCTAGGCAATTTGTCACCAAATTGCTCTTGCGTCCCACCCGATAGCCGCGACGAACGGCGCCATTGCTATCTGCTTGAACTTGCACCCCATGAGGTTTACCCGCCTTCGAATGTTACCACCGAAGCGGTGCGCTCTTACCGCACCTTTTCACCCTTACCCCAAATAAATTTGGGGCGGTTTGCTTTCTGTTGCACTGTCTATCGCATTGCTGCGCCCACCGGTTAAGTGGCATGGTGTTCGTTGGTGTTCGGACTTTCCTCCCCCCAGTGGTTTCCCACCAAAGAGCGATCATGCGGCGATCCCCTAAAAGGGCATATTTTCAAAGAAATAGCCTGCTAATCATAAGAAAAACTCTCAGCAGGCTTATAAGTATTAAATACTATTATCTATCTGTACTAGCAGATAATTTACAGTTTGAAACGCTTATCCGCTTCTACAAAAAAGGTTTTATCAACCACAATTCGGCCACTATGCTCATCAAAAATCAGCTTGTTTTTTCGGCGAACTTCAACCTGAACCTGTGGTGGTAGCAGCATGCCCATTGCAGAACCGCGTTCCATCGGTACAACCGCTAGCTTATTTTTCGAACCCTCGCGAATGCGTGTGTATTGAATCAATAAAGTAGCATCCACATCCGCTTCAATATCTTTGCGAATTACTTCCAATTTGGTCATTTCTTCGCTGGTAGATGCGACTAACTCATCTAGTTCCGACTTTTTATGGCCAAATACATGCTTGATATCCGCTAGTCTATCCGCTTCGTGATCAACATCAGGCCCAATAGTCTGTTGGCGATCTCTGATAGAGTCTAAACGGAATAAAGAATCATCTATTCGCTTATTTTGGCTCTCCATTTCTTTGGTAAGGGCATCGTATTCACGATTGTTTCTAACCGAAAGCTGTTGGTCTTCGTATTTAGCAACCAATTCTTTAGAGCGTGCAATATCTGCTTGAAGGGTATCAAACTCAATCATTAACGCTTTTTCTTCTTCACGAAGTTTTTTAAGTCTCGAATCAGCGCGAAGTATATCGGTCTCAATATCCTCAATTTCTTCCGGCAAATCGCCATGAAGCTGCTTAATTTCGTCTATTCGGTTATCGATGTACTGAAGGTTGGTAAGATTTTGAAGTGTTTCAGTCATGGTTTGGTAGCCTAGTTGCTAATGGACTTCTTTATGTTATGGTTGTAAATAGTGAGTTCTAGCTGGTTTCATCTAGGTTTTTGCACAATGAATAGTCATTGGATTAGTTGAAACCGTTGTAGCATAAATTGGGATTTCAGGGAATCGCTCGGCTATGTACGCTTTAATGCCAGAGATAATGAATTGTTCTGTTTCGTAATGCCCAGCATCTACTAACAGAAAATCGGTTTGATGGTGAAAATATTCGTGATACTTAATATCGGCGGTAACAAATGCATCTACTTCGTTGGCAATAGCCAGTGGTAGCAAACTAACAGCTGTACCACCACAAACGGCAACCTTCTTAATTTTTTTACTGTGACTGCCAGCATATCGAAGGGCTTTAGTGCCTAATTTTTTGGCCACTAAATCTAAAAACTGTTCTTGATCTAGGCAGCCCTCATTTAGCTCGCCAACCATACCAAAGCCAACAGCTCGTTGGTATTTTTGGGTGGACTTTTCATGGGGCTCTAAAATCTTTAAGCCATTTAGCCCCAATTGTTTAGCCAGCAAAAAAGACACCCCGTCTTGGGCAGCATCTAAATTGGTGTGAACGGCAATGTGGTTCAAATCATGCTTGATCAACTTGCGAATAAGCCGGCCTTCCTCATTATCAAAGCGAATTGAACGAATTTTTTTGAACAAAAGCGGATGATGAGCCACAAGTACATTAGCGCCTAAGGCTATAGCTTCGTCTATCACTTCGTTAGTAACATCTAGGCAACTTACAACGCCTGAAATGGTTGCATTTTCATCCCCAATGAGTAGACCTGCATTGTCATAATCCATCTGCGTATCAAATGGGGCCCATTGATTTAAGGTATTGATTAGGGATGCTACTCTAGCCATCCAGTTCCCCCACTGGTCCGTTTAGGACAATCAAAAAATCCGTTTGATAAAGAAAAGACGCTAGATTAAACGTAACGGAGTACCTTTAGTTTAGAATTCAGTCTGATAATATAACACTCTACACACTGCAATAAAAGATTAGATGCAAAGCTTCTTAGATTTGTACCTTCTTAAGAAATTATGAATGCAAAAGTTGCGCAGAAACGCATCCCGAAGGGATGCTTTCTGACTCCCCAAAAAAAAAGAGTAATTATGTCCGAAATTCACCTCTCAGCAATACCAGAAAATATTCGCTCCATCCAAGCGCAAATAACGCAAGCCTGCAAAGCCGCAAATAGAGCGCCCAATTCAGTGAAATTAGTGGCTATCAGCAAAACCAAACCCGATTCCTACCTGCAGAAAGCCCTTGATGCGGGCCAATTAGACTTCGGGGAAAACAAAATTCAAGAGCTTGCAGGCAAGATGGATAGACTAGACGAAAAAGCGATCTGGCACATGGTTGGCGCACTACAGTCTAATAAAATCAAGTATATGATTGACAAGGTGCATTGGATTCACTCGGTTCCCAAACTAAAAACCCTTAAAGAAATAGAAAAAAGAGCCGAAGCCATAAATCGTGAAGTCAACTGCCTCATACAGGTGAATATCTCAGACGAAGATCAAAAGTCAGGTTGCGCGCCAGAAGATTTACATGAACTGCTAACAGCCGCCTCAACCATGCAATTTGCAAAGGTTCGTGGACTAATGGGCATTGCTACCAACACAGAAGACGAGAACGTACTAAAAATCGAGTTTAGTTTACTGCGTAAGCTCAAAGAAGAAGCAGCAGAAGCGTTTAAGGGACGTTTAGACCTATCTGAGTTATCTATGGGAATGACCAATGACCTTGCCATTGCCATAGTCGAAGGCTCTACTATGGTACGAATTGGTACAGCCATTTTTGGTGGCAGAAATTAATTATTTAATGACCTAGTTTTCCAGTGGATAGTTACCCAATGATGAAGTGATGGTCATTGCCCAAAGAACGAAGTGAGTGCAGGCAATCCAATTATTTACTTGATAGCTATTTTGTAAAGGTCAAAGATCATAATTCATATTTCATTCTAATAAAATCCCAAAAAAAAGCTACTTTCATGCCTATATCTATATCCTATCAAACTATATTCACTTCACGTAGCGGGCGTTTTATGATGCGCAAATTTATCGAATCTAGAATTATTCGAACCAGTCTTTTTTTCGCCATTTTTTGGCTAATAGTTAATTACAGTTTATTTGGTCAAGAGAAAAAAATTGATCAAAATCCGTATGAGAGCACGTACACCAAGCAAGAAGTGTACATCGAAATGCGCGACGGCGTTAAGCTGTTCACCAGTATTTACACGCCCATAAATCAGAACAAAAGCTATCCATTCATGCTTTCAAGAACGCCTTACAGCGTTCGGCCCTATGGCGAAGATACCTTCAAAACCAACTTAGGTCGCAACGATTGGATGGAAGCTGATGGCTACATCTGGGTTTTTCAAGACGTGCGCGGACGTTGGATGTCAGAAGGGTTATACACCAACATGACGCCACACATTCCTGGTAAAACCATGCCCAAAGAAGTAGATGAAAGCTCTGATACCTACGACACCATTGAGTGGCTACTAAACAACGTAGAAAACAACAACGGCAGAGTTGGCCAAAAAGGTATTTCTTATCCTGGGTTTTATACCGCTGCGGGAATGGTTGAAGGCCACCCAGCACTGCTTGCATCTTCCCCCCAAGCGCCCATTGCCGATTTCTTTTTTGACGATTTTCACCATAACGGCGCCTTCCTTCAAAGCTATTGGGTTGCAGTAGCACTATTTGGCTATCAAAAAGATGGCCCACAATCAGAAAGCTGGTACAAATCGGTAAACCCTCAAACACCAGACGGCTATCAATTCTATATGGATTTAGGCCCACTAAAGAACGCTAGCCGATATTATGGTGAAGACAATGAGTTTTGGACGCAATTAGTTGAACATCCCAATTACGACGAGTTTTGGCAGAAACGCAGCATTATTCCGCATCTGCATAGCGTTGATCACCATGTGCTTACCGTTGGTGGCCTCTTTGATGCAGAAGATTTATATGGGCCGTTAACTATTTATAAAACCGTTGAAAAAGAAGCGCCTGCACTTTCTAACCGAATTATTATGGGCCCTTGGAGTCATGGCGATTGGGCCAGAGAACGTGGAGCTCAGCAAGTGGGATACATTCATTTCGGCGATAGCATTTCTACATGGTTCCAAAAAAACATTGAAGCCCCCTTTTTTCGCTCTGTTTTAATTGAAGGAACAGAACCCAATTTGCCCGAAGCTACCATCTTCGACACCGGCACTAAGCAATGGTTAGAATTCAACGCATGGCCACCAAAAGAAGCCAAAAAAATGAACCTCTTCTTTGGCGAAAATGAAGGCTTAACCGTTAACAGCCAAGTAGAATCTAGTGACAGCAGCTTCGATTCATTTATTAGCGATCCCAAAAAACCGGTTCCATACACTGAAGAAACCCGCATGGTTTTTACGCCACGCAAGTATATGACCGATGATCAGCGCTTTGCCGCTAGAAGACCCGACGTTCTTGTGTACGAAACCCCCGTTTTAGAAAACGATTTAACCATTGCTGGCGAAGTTCTAGCAGAGCTGTTTGTCTCAACCACTGAATCTGCTGCTGATTGGATTGTGAAAATAGTAGACGTTTTTCCGCCAGATGCAGCCAAAAATCCTCATGCACCAGCTCATATTGAGATGGGAAATTTTCACATGATGGTGCGATCTGAGGTTATGCGCGGCCGATTTAGAAATTCGTTTGAAAAGCCCGAAGCCTTTGTATCAAACAAGCCTACCAAAGTGGCTTTTGCCCTTCAAGACGTAATGCACACCTTCAAAAAAGGCCACAAACTGCATATTCAGGTGCAAAGTACGTGGTTCCCACTAATTGATAGAAACCCCCAAAAATACGTTCCCAATATTTACAAAGCCGATGAAAGCGATTTTGTGAAGGCTGAACACCGTGTTTATCGAAACGCTAAATATCCCAGTAAAATAACCGTAGATGTATTGGATAAGCGTTAAATGACTTTGTACTTTATATGTTCGCAATTTTATCATAGCATCGATTTTTAAATCTCCAAAAATTATATGAGCACTCCTGAACTTTCCGTCTTTTTATACCTACGAAATCAGGAGACTCATGTAGAGGCTTTTTTGGAAGATTGCTTTGCCGCAGCCGCAACGCATAATTTTGAATTAGTAATTATAGACGACGCATCAGAAGATAACACCGCTACCATAGTTGAAAGCTATCTAGATGCGTCTAACAATGATTTAGCCTTTTTCTTCCGCCATGATACCGTCAAAGGGCGAGCCTTTTCTTTCAACGAAGCCCTTTCTAGCTCTACCGGTAAAGCTATTTGGTTAAGCGCCGGGGGGAAGTCTCCCAATTATAGCAAACTCAACGATGCAGCTAAAGATTTACTACAATCTAAGGCGGGTATTGGTTTGAACGAAGCGCTGAACACGCCGCAAAGCATCCCAGGATGGATAAGCTTACTAAAGGAAGGCATTCATATAAGTGACGACCATTTTGTTCTAAATAGAGACGTACTAGACAAGCACCGCTTTTTCTTCAATCCCTATTTGCTGCAGCCACTTTGCTTCGATTTGTGCATAAGAAGCAGCCACTTTGTGGGTTTACGCCCAGTTGCCTCTTATTTGGGAAAGACTGAATTAGCGGAAGAAATGATCAATACTTCTGATGTTCATGAGTTGGTGTTTAGTATTCTAAGGCACCCCAAAAGCACAGAACCCCAAAAAGTGCAAGCATTTGAACTTATAAGCCCAATAAGTGCATCAAGCCAGGGTTTAAGTGAAACTGAGCTGGTTGTTATGCTGGGCCAAGCAGAACAATTCTTAGAGCTGAATGAGCTTCCATCTGCACTAAATGTGCTAAATCGCATTTTACGTACAACACCCTACCACGAAAAAACCCTAGTGTTAAAGGTGAGTATTCTTGAAAAATTAAAGCAATTTGTTGAGGCCTCTGAGCTTAAACATACCCTAAGAAAACTAAAAAAAGAGCAAGAACTCCAGTCTTTAGCCGATAGCCATAAAGTAGAAATCGACAAAAAATACGCCCACCTAAAAGAGAAAATAGCAGGCGTAAATACCAATCTTTCCAAACTATCCTTGGTTTCTGAACCTGTTATTGAGGAAGGCACACCAGAGAATATTCAAAAGCCTGAAAGCTCGAATCAAAATGATTTAGCAACGAAAACCACAGATATTGAAAGCTCCTCGGCAACAGCAAAAAGCGCATTGCAGGAAGCTGAAGAATTAGCTGAAGTTGAAGATCCGCAAGAAATTGACATTAAAACTTCGGTTATTATTAGCACTACGGCTAGCGGCAGATCAGCCCTTGAACACTGCCTAACTAGCTTGCACGACTTCGCCAATCCTTATCAAACAGAATTAATTATTGTAGATAATGCGAGCCAAGATGATACCTACGAACTGCTAGATCAAATTGAACAAGACCGCTTTTTGCAATGCAAGGTTATAAGAAATAGCAAAAACCGAGGCGTTGCGGCCTCCCTATCACAGGCTTTCCCTGCTTGTTCTGGTAAATATGCGCTTATTCTACATAATGATTGTATTCTTGAGGAAGGTGCCATTGAAGCTATGCAAGAATGTATGGAGCTAGATGAACAGATTTTCGCTTGTGGTCCACTCTTAAATAGTGCCCATTTACCCGAGCAACAAATTAATTTCCAGGCGGATAACAGCAACGAAGATGAAGCCGAAAATCCCCATATTAGAGAAATTGAGTACCTAGACGGTGCTTGTTTAATGATTAAGCTTGGCATGGGCATTACACCGGACGACCAATACTACCCGGCCTATTTTGAAGATTTAGATTTATGCTGGCAAGTACATCAAAAAAAAGGGCGTTGTGTAGTTGCCCTAGCAGCTAAAGCTACTCACCACACTGGCTTTACCAATACAGAACTTGGCTTTAGTGCAAATGGCATAGATTATTGGAAAAATGCTGCATTATTTGCCAAAAAATGGCATTTATCGCCCAAAGAAGTGCCTGTTCCCAATGAGAATACCGCACCTATCATAATTATGGCGCAAATTGGGGAACGAGTGAATTTCTGGAGCCCTGAAATAGCGCTCGTAAATCAGGCTCGTGAATTATCTACCCCTGAATTAAAGACCCAAGTACGTCTGGCTCAAATTCCTCAAGACAAAATTATCCCTCTTGTAAAAGTGGCTATTTTACTGGAAGACAGAGAAATGCTGCGCTCACTTGAAGAAAAAATTGATTTAGCAACCATTCAGCCCAACCTAATTAGGTTGCTTTGTACCTTCTACTTTGAGAAAAAAGTGTACTCTAGGATGCGCGTATATTTAGATGCTACTATGCTGGCTAACTTACCTTTAGACCTACAAGTGCTACACTTAGAGATGCTGGTAAACGACCGCGAGTTTAATGAAGCTATTTCTCAATTAGAACGCTTGTACCCGAGTTTTCCAAACCATCCCAAGCTAAATTTCTTGGCATCACAGATTTATGAATTTGGTGGCGAAAAAGAACGCGCCAACGAATTTAGAGAAAAAGCCGAAATGCTAAATCCTATTGAGTTTAATAGGAAATAACCTTCGTAGGATCAAGCTCAACCATATTCAAAATAGTCTGCATTTGCTTAGCTTTAGCTTCTTCATGCTGTTTTTGATAGCTAAAAACTAAGTTTCGCAATGACCTGGAGAACATATCTTTTGGCGCTGCTGGCCTAAAATGATCAGCTCTTGGCGTAACACCATTTTGCTTCAAGAAGTAATAGCATTGGTCGTAAGTAGCTAATTGCCCTTCCCCAAACGGATCAATAAACAGTGTTTGGCGCTCCATACGGTACATAATCATGAAATGTATAGGCATATTCATTCCCTGTAATTTCAGCCCTACTCTACGGCCAACAAACAGCACTACCATAGCTAAAGCTAGCGGCAAGCCCGTTTTTTGTTGCATTACGCTATGAATAAATGAATTCTCAGGCTTGTGATACTCTTCTAATCGTCCGCTAAAGCCAGACTGCGTAAACATATAGTGCAAAAAGGCTTCTACCCGCTCACGTTCACCATGAACAGAGCCCAAATGGTTGTGCGCTTTTCTTGCTAAGTCGTTCAGATATTGCCTAAAGGGCTCAATATCTAGGGTTGGATCTTGAAATTTAGAAAGGATGAACATAGCGTTCTCAAGATCGGTTAAGCTGTCTATACCAGAATTGATGCGCTCTGCTATTTCTAATTCAAAATGCCCCTCAGATAAGTCATGCACTAAACGCTCAAGGCGCAGCCTTTGCTCTGAATTGCTTTCTTTACTTCGGACTTCATCGATTAGCGGAAGCACTTTCTCGCCAAAATCGCTGAGTCTTTTGTTTACTTGTTGTTGAATAAAAGGGTCGGGATCTTCTAGCAGCCTTAAGAGCGCAAGAATTTCACGACTATCGTTGTTAAACGCAGTATCATTAATCATAGAATGGTTCCGTAGAAGAATCTCTCGTACAAAGTCGAATTTGTTATATTTATCGGGAATATCAAAGTTTAGTTAATAGACTAATTTCAAATAAAACACAGAAATCCTGAGTACTAAGAAAATTAATATGATTAGAATACCTTCAGAAACGCATAGGCTGCAATCACTTATAGTACATACACCAGGCCCGGAAGTGAGTAATGTGAACCCAGAAATAAAAAACGCACTGCTGTTTGATGACATCATTTTTGAGCAAGATGCTAGGCAAGAACACTTAGATATGCTCGAAGTGTTCAAAGTGGCGATGGGTCCAGAGGGCAAAATCTACGAGATTATAGACCTAATTAAAGAAGTTTTGCTAAACGAAGAGGCTAAAGCCAGCTTTATTGAAGGGTTAATAAAAGCTTTGCCAGAGCATAACCTCTACCCCATTGAAAAGACTTTAAATAAACTATCGGCAAATGAGCTAACCAAGCTGGTTATTGAAGGCCATATTGACAGCTTGCCGCACATTCATTTGTACCCATCACCAAATTTATTGTTTACCCGCGATTTAGCCGCCGTTGTTGGCGACAATATTGTGGTGTCTAAGGCCGCTACTAAGGCTCGGGTTCGCGAATCTTTATTAATGGAATGCTTAATACGTTTCCATCCATTATTTCATGGTATTGTGGACAGAGCCATTCATGTAGCCGGAAATAATTCAATTGAAGGCGGCGATATTTTAGTAGCATCAGAAAAAGTTGCCCTAATTGGCATGAGTGAACGCACCTCTTTTTCTGCCTTACACATTGTTGCAGAAAAATTGCTGAACCAGGGTTTAGAGCATATTATTGCCGTAGATATTCCAAAACAGCGCTCATCTATGCACTTAGATACCATTTTTACCTTCACAGCGCCTGATGAGTGCTTGGTTTTTCCGCCATCTATTACTGAGCTTAAGCACAATGTTGTGGCACTTAGAAGAGAGAACGGCCATATCGTTTCTGACATTATGCCCAATCTCCAAATAGCATTAGAGCAAGTGTTAGAGCATAAAATGAGATTCATAAACTGCGGTGGCGAAGATCGCACCAATCAATTTAGAGAGCAATGGACCGATGGCGCCAATAGTTTTGCTTTAGCACCAGGTATTATTGTTGGCTACGAGCGCAATATCCACACCTTTGAAAACCTTAAACGCCACGGTTATGAAGTAATGAGCCAATTTGCCTTTATTGAGGAATTTGGAGGCACAAACTCGCTTCCTGATTTCCAAGACAGAAAAATAGCCATTCATTTCATGGGCCATGAATTGTGTAGAGGTAGAGGCGGCGCTCGTTGCATGACGCTTCCCCTATACCGCCACTAAATAACCATCCAAATAAAGCTTACACAGCAAAAAAAGCGCTAAAGCACCCTATTTCTATGTCAGATTATCCTGAAATTGAGATCTCTCAGCCCCAACAAAGTCAGCCTAAAACCAAAAAATCTAAGCTTTGGTTAACGCATGGCGGCCTATTTATGCTAACCTTTGCCTCGGTAAGCTATGCGGGCATATTGTGGGTTGGGCGTTCTGCCGTTCACCAAGATTTTTGGGGATTAATGGCCGATGGGGCTTTATTCGCAACACTTTTGCTGGGCTTTTTAGGCGTGCATGAATTTGGCCACTACTTTGCCGCTCGCTTTCATAAAATAGCAGTAAGCCTGCCCTACTTTATTCCTGTTCCTTTTTTGGGAATTGGGACGTTGGGTGCCGTAATTCGCATAAAAGAGCCCATTCAATCAACCAAAAAACTCTTCGATATTGGTATTGCTGGGCCACTTGCAGGCTTTGTTGTTGCACTAGGCTTTATTATCTACGGCTTGATCAGCCTTCCTGACGCTAGCTTTATCAATCAATTTGAAGGCCACGAAGCCATAAAAGCGCATGTTGCAGAATATGGTGTATATCCAGAAAATCCGCCAAGTGATGAAACTGAAACCATATTTTTGGGCAACACCATTTTATTTAGCTTCCTTACTTCCTTCCAAAAGGAAGTGCCGCCAATGTGGGAGCTTTATCACTACCCATTTCTATTTGTTGGTTGGTTGGGCTTGTTCTTTACTGCCTTAAATTTGACGCCTGTTGGCCAGCTTGATGGTGGCCATATACTTTATGGGCTTATAGGAAGGAAAGGGCACCAGTGGACTTCTAAGGCCATCATATTCATTTTATCTATCTTAGCCGGCTTAGGCGCAATGGGTTCGGTAATGATTCAAGATCCTTTTTCTTTAGGTGGCTCATTCTTGGGCGTATACTGGATAGGTTGGGCACTTGGGTTAGTAACCGTTTTTCGGCGGGTTTTCAAGAAAAACCAGACCTATGTAATACTAGCCACAGCCCTTTCTATGGCTACCTCAGGCGGCTTGTTATGGGCTAAGCTCGTAGTAAATCCTGAAAGCTATTTAATGTGGCTTATTTGGTTGGTTTTTCTAACCTTTTTTGCCGGTGCTGGGCATCCACCCGTTATTTTTCCAGAAAAACTGAACAAAGAACGCCTGATTTTGGGTTGGTCAAGTATGGTGATTTACGTGCTTTGCTTTACGGTAAATCCCATCTACAGCCTTATACCTTAACACAGTATTTACGCCATTGCTGTAGCTTTTTTGTGTATATTTATGGCCTTCCAAAAACTTTGAATTTTCAAGCATCACATCACATGTTCTCATCATTAATTAAGACTTTTCTAGTAGCCATACTTTTTATTGCAATTGGCTGTAATTCTGCAGATAAATCTGGTGAATCTACCGAGGCCATAACAAAAATAGAAATTGATGATACCAATATTGAACAATCAGTAATTGACCTGATTGATAACAACGAATTTGAAAGAGCCTTTGAATGGCTAGCTAACAAAGATACCTCAGACGCAACGGTGAAATTAGGGCTACAACGCGTACACCTAAATTACGGATTAGGCCTAATAAATATGACTGTTGGAACAATGAGCCGCGGTGAGCGACCAGCGGGCGGTATGGGGGAAAATATGTACGCAGCAATGCGTGAGTTTTTGACCGCATATAACCTAGAACCAACCAACGAAGCAGCTGGTGTTGCTAGAGAACAACTGCAAATGATTATGTCTGTGTATGCAACAATGCCAGATCGTTTAGATAATATCCCAACTGGCGTAAGAGATTCGTTAAAAACCATAGGCTTTAACCTATAAAACGCTTTTTTTATACCAATAGGATAACGCATTAGCACTATAAAGCCTTTTTTAAAAGACAGATTGTGGCAAAGAAAAAAGACGAAAAAGTAAATAATCGGCCCACCATTAAAAACAACAAAGCACGCTTCGACTACTACATCGAAAAGACTTTTGAAGCGGGTGTTGAACTAAAAGGAACCGAAGTTAAATCTATAAGAGCCGGTAAAGCCAGCTTAGGCGAAAGCTTTGCCTATATGCTAAAAAACGAAGTTTGGCTCAAGAATATGTACATAAAAGAGTACGAACACGGCTCTTATTACAACCATGAAGAAAACAGAGATAGAAGACTACTGCTAAATAAAGCAGAAATTAAGCAGATTGATAAAGGCATTGAACGTGACGGTATGACGCTTGTAGCACTAAAGCTATACTTTAAAGGCCCCAGAGTAAAAATTGAGGTAGGCCTAGCTAAAGGGAAAAAGAACTACGACAAACGTGCCAGCATTGCAGACAGAGACGAAAAAAGGCAATTAGGTCGAGACTTAAAAAACTACGAGTAATTATATCCATCCCATAGAGCGGCAATAAATTACCGCCTCTATAGAGTTACTTACATGCAGCTTTTTGAGCACTTTTCTGCGGTGCGTATCTACCGTATGTTTGCTAATATTCTTCATTTGGGCAATTTCTTTACTGCTGTAGCCCTGCGCAATGTACATAAGCACCTCCATTTCCTTGTCGGTAAGCGGATTTGAACTAAGGTGCTCGTCTAGCAATATCTTGGTTGTTACCCCATTCTCTGATAAATAGAGTTTGAAGTCTTGCCCTAAGTATTGATCTATATTTAACTGAGAAAATACCCCAAGTAATAGCACAGGCATCCCCAATTCATTAACAGAGCGTATTGATAACTGCGCCAAAACATGTCTATAGCTCGTTCTTTCATGGCTATCTGCCTTAATCCTGTAATTGAGCGATGCATTTAGTAGCCTTCGCTCTTCTATTGTACAGCTTTTAAGTCTTTTTTTGTACAAAGGCAGCGTTTTTTCTGCAATCAAACACCGATCTTCTGGGTGTAAGTGTTCAAAAAAATGGGTCAACCCAAAGCGTTCATAGCTATTGGGCGGAATGCCCGTAATTTGTAGCGAACGCTGGCTCATATAGGCATAGCTAAGCGTTTGTAAGTCTAACAAATACAAGCCAATAGAAGAAGGTAAGCTATTTTCAAGCTGTTTTATTTGTACAATTTCTTCCTGAAGATTAAACGCAGTACTAGAGTCGACTCTAAAGAGCTTTCTAAATCTAACGAGCATCTCAGATTCTGAGTACGAACTTGGTGACATAGGGATTATGGACTAATAACAAGGCTAGAATTTATTCTTAGTGTACCTGAAATATACTCACAAATGAGGATGTCAACTCCTTACAGAATTGATTTTATTGATTATGGAAATATTGGTTGAACAATCACAATATGTTATAACCAGTAGCTATGAAAGGCTACTGGTTTTTTTTTGACTTAGAAATTTGATGAGCATTGTGTGAGCGGATAGCACTTTTTTAAACTGTTCATTGAAGTCTTTTTTGGGGTCTTGTGCTTTTTCTTCCAGTAAATTGGCCGCTTTATAGAGCGCTTTAAACTGCATATTATTGCAAACTCCTTTAATGATATGAGCTTTTTTAGCAATCATTACACGGTCTTGCTTTTCCACACTTTCAAACAACTCTTCCATCGACGTCATAAGTTGTTTTTTTGCTTTAAGTACCATTTCATTAACCATCTCGTCGTCAAACAAAAAGCGTGATTTCAGAGAGTTACGGTCAAAAATAACTGTTTCATCCGAAATTTTCTCTGTAGCTTCAACAGTATTTTGTGCGTGTGTAACTCCTTGGGTATTGGCAGGAAGTAGGTACTCAGTAAATATTCTTTCAAGCGATTCTGGATCCAGCGGCTTGGTAATAATATCGTTTAAACCCGCATTTTTTACTTTTATCCGTTCTTCTTTAAAGGCATGTGCCGTTAGCGCAATAATTGGGCATTCTTTCTTACTCTTTTGATACTCTTTTTCATGTTTTCTGATAAGCACAGAAGCTTCATAGCCATCTAACTCCGGCATTTGAATATCCATTAAAATAAAGTCTATCTGGAAGTCTTTGAATTTCTCCACGGCTTCCTTCCCATTTCTAGCTTCAATAATATTAGCTGTTGGTAGGAAACGATTAATTAGCGCTCTTACTAAAACCGCATTAATTTCTACATCTTCTGCCACCATTATGGTAGGGTTTAAAATATCTAGCAAAGGTGAGCGTCTGGCTTTCTCTTTAGCAGGAAGGGGGGTTTCCCGGCCATTTTTGATATTCATTTTTGTGAGAATATTGTATAGTAGGCTAGATTTTAGCGGTTTTTCTAGTCTTTGCTTCACCCTTAACGCTATACATTGCTCTAGTATGTTTGAGTCATTTGCGGAAGTGTGAAGTAGTATTACGTCAAAATTTTGGCTGTATTGCTCCGAGTTATTTCTAACGATATGCAGAAATTCTAAGCCATTAATATTTGGCATGTAGTAGTCAAGGATGAACACATCGTAGGTATTGCCAGATTTTAGGTTCGCCAGTGCTTGCTCAGCAGAGTTTGCAATGGTAGACTTAATTCCCCAGTGATCTAAATGAATTTTAACCAATTCTGCAGCTTCATTATTGTCATCTACAATAAGCACATGCTTGATATGGTCTACCGTGTGAGAACGAGACTCTGTTTGATAACCATAAGGCAATTGCAACTGGAAGGAAAAAACCGAGCCCAAACCAGGCGTACTTTTCAGCTTTATGGTGGTTTCCATTTGTTCCAATATCAGGTTTGAAATAACCAAACCAAGACCAGTTCCCCCATATTTACGGGAAGTCGAAACGTCTGCCTGAGAAAAAGCCTTGAATAAATTCTCTTTTTGTTGCTCCGATATACCAATTCCGGTGTCTTGAACTTCGAAATTGAACAGTCCTATTTTCTCTGTGTTTGTGCGTTCAAAATTAACACGTAAACGTACAGTTCCCGAATTGGTGAACTTTATAGCGTTACTTAAAAGGTTTGAAAGCACTTGTTTGAGACGGGTATCGTCTACCAAAACCGATGACGGAATATCGGGTTGCAAGTCTAATAAGATTTCTAGTCCCTTTTTCTGTGCGTCGTACTTGAACATATCAAGAGTAGACTCAAATAACTCGATTAAATCGGTATCTGCGGGATCTAGCTCTAGTTTTCCGGCTTCAATTTTTGATAAATCTAGTACATCATTTAACACAGAAAGCAGTGTTTTTGCAGATTTGGTTGCGTTGTCTAAGTACTGGTTTTGTACAGAATCGAGTTTAGTATGGCTCAAAAGTTCGTTAAAGCCAATAACACCGTTTAATGGCGTGCGTATTTCATGGCTCATATTTGCCAGGAATGAAGATTTTGCTCTGCTTGCTTCTTCCGCTTCTTCTTTGGCTTTGATTAATTCATATTCTGCATTTTTTGTGACGGTTATATCTTGGATGGTTCCTCTGATATTGAGAATAGTACCATCACTATGCTGCATTTTTTCGCCCGTTAACCGAAAATACTTTAGACTTTTATCAGCAGTTGTTAAACGCAGTTCACTTATATATTTATCTTCAAAAACTTGGTCTGTTGTAAAAAACTCTTCAATAAGGCGGCGATCTTCTTCCACTACTTTTAAAAGAATTTCATAATAAGAATAGCGCTCTTTTATTTTGAGACCTAGTATTTCTAAAGCCGTTTCAGAGAAAATGAAATCTTCTTGCTCTAGGTCGTATACAAAGGTTCCTAAACCAGCCAACTTCTCAGCAGCTAATATTCTTTTGGCATCTTCTAGTTGTTGATTTATGTCTTGTAAGGTTCCATAAATACGCGCGCATTCACCATCTTCAAACTCTGCTTTGGCTATACATCTAAGCCAAAGCCTGTTTTTTTTGGCGGTAATCACTTCAAACTCAATATCAAAACCAATTCCATTCTTTGCGGTTTTTTCTAATAAGTTATTGATTTTATCAGCTGTTTCTTGATTGGCGTAATCACCCAATTTGTAGGCTAATGAAGGCTCAAAAGTAGGTTCCACCTCATTTATAATTTTGGTCATATTAGACCACTCAACCTTCTGGTCTTTCAGTTGGTAGATCCAGGTACCAATTCTAGCTAAAACACCTGTTTGCTCTAACAAATGTTGTTGATATCGGATTTCATGTTCTCTGTGAATTTCCTCAGTTACATCCCAATTAGTGCCAACCGCTCTTATTGGTTCATCTGTATCGTCATAAAAAAGTTTGGCTCTAGAGCGGATAATACATTTTTTCCCATCCTTGATGATTTCAAAGTCAAACTTAAAATCCTCTTTTTTATTTATGGCTTCACTAAATGCCTCTTCACTTGCAGCCTTAGTTTTGGGATCTAAGGTATTTGCCCAGGAATCATAGGTTCCATCAAACTCCTCTTTGAGAACGCTATAAATATCGAACATCTTATGGTTCCAATACAGCTCACCGGTCACCAAATTAAATTCCCATGCGCCTATATTTGCATTTTCGGAAGTTTGTGAAATGCGTTCGGATAATTGATCTACTAGAATTAAGGCTCGTTTAAGATCATTTATATCTTGCATGGTTCCTACAAATAGAGCTACCGACCCATTCTGGCTTGGGATATAAGAACCTGATATTTTCACCCACCTTTCTGCTGCTTTTGTGGTGTAAACAACGGTCTCTAAAGTCCATGACTTTTCTACTTTTTGATTAGCGTTAAAGATAGACTTTAGCTTATCTGCATCATCTTTTTCTTTAATGAAATCAATTAAAGTGGTTAAGCGTAGTTGAGCTTGCTCCTTGAAATCTAATATAGTGCTGCTATTTGCAGACAGTTCAAAAAGCCACTCATTATCAATGAAATGAGCATTCCAGCTACCAACTTCGGGAACCTGTTCACTAAAATATTTATAGTTCAATTCTGAATTGCTATTTCTACTAGCTTTCATACAAGGGGGTTTTACAAAGTTTCCTATAGACCCTTAAATAACATAATTTTTTTGTAAATCGTACTAAGGATTTTGAAAAAAGCTACAAAAAGTTGTAAAAATACTTCGATAATTCGTTTACATAAATAAATTAAATCTTTAAATAATTCAAAAGCTCGTTTATACTTTCATCTAGATTTTCATACAATTCACCGATGATATTTGTACTTTCGTCGGATTTTGCTTCCAAAATTGAAGCAGTTTCAATCAGCTTAACAAAAGACATATTTTTTGCTATGCCTTTAATTTTGTGTGCTGTTTTTTCAATTTGATCCGCATCTTTTTCCTTAATTGCGGTCATTAAAAGCTCTTTTGTGGCTAATATTTGTGTTTTAGCCTTTTGCAGCATCTCAGAAATAAGTTCTTCATCAAATAAAAATCGGTTTAGCACTGCAGTCTTATCATATATCTGATTTTTTGGTGCATCCGCTACTTTTGCTAACCCCTCTTCTATTGAGCTATAGTCAACTGCATTATTAATCTTAAAGTAGGTTGATAGGGTTTTGCTAATAGCTAAAGGCTCTACGGGTTTAGTAAGCAAGTCGTTCATGCCAATGGTTAAGACCTTATCACGCTCTTCTTTAAAGGCATGAGCAGTAAGCGCTACAATAGTAACGGCTTCTTTTTGTTGCTTTGCTTCATAAGCACGTATCTCTTTTGTAGCCTCATAGCCATCCATTATTGGCATCTGAATATCCATAAAAATGAGATCTACATGATTATTTTTACAGTATTCAACGGCATCTACGCCATTAACTACTTCACTGACATTAGCAGAGGGTAAGTATCTCTTTATCAATGCTTTAACCAAGGTGCTATTCAATAAAACATCTTCAACAATTAAGATATTTGGTGATATAACTGTATCAAGTACTTTATGATGATTAGCCCTAAGAGCTTGGCTTGTTTCACTAGAATCAAAAGACTCACTAGGTTCATTAATTTTGGTTAGTGCTCTGTACAACTCCGTTGGGTATAGCGGTTTTTCAAGCCTGATATAAACCCCAGATTTGTTGGATTCTAACAAAATGTTAGCGTCATCTGCTGAAGAATGTAGTAAAATGACTGGAGTATTTTTATTGGGGGATTTTTTAGATCTCTTAACCTCAGCCAGTAGCTCTAAGCCCGTTTTATCTGGCATGTGGTAGTCAAGAATAGCGACATCAAAATCTAGGTCTTGATGGAAATATTTTATGGCTTCTTCTGCATTGTGGGCAGTAACAGATGAAATGCCCCAATGCGCTAATTGCGTTTTTAAAATACGTGTGGCTTCTATGTTATCATCAACAATCAGGGCATTTTTTATATGATCTATGGTGTGGGAAGCCGTGTTTTCTGAATAGCCATATTCTAATATCAGATCAAAGAAAAAGGTGCTCCCGATGCCTAATTCACTATTCATTTTAAGCCTTGTACCCATTTGGTCTAAAATTGAATTCGAGATCACTAAACCTAGCCCTGTTCCACCGTATTTTCTACTTGTAGAAGGATCTGCCTGCGAAAATGCTTTAAAAAGCTTTAGCCGCTGAGCTTTGGAAATACCAATACCTGTATCAACAGTCTTAAAGGTGAATTTTGCGACTTTTTTGTTCTTAGTACTTTTTAAGCGTTTAAAGTCCACCTCAATTTTAAGATTACCATGATCAGTAAATTTTACGGCGTTACTCAAAAGGTTCGTAAGAATTTGTTTTAGTCTTAGTTGATCTACTATTACTTCTGAAGGTAAATCAGGCTTAATATCTAATAGTATTTCTAGATTCTTCTTCTGTGCGGCATATTTGAAGATGTTGGCAGTAGACTGAATTACTTCAATTAAATCTGTTTTTGTAGGGTCTAGCTCTAATTTTCCGGCTTCAATTTTAGAAAAATCTAATATATCGTTGAGAACCGACAATAAAGTTTGAGCGGACGAACTGGCATTCTGTAAATATTGCTGTTGAATCTCATTTAGTGGTGTATGGCTTAGCAACTCGTTGAAACCAATAACGCCATTAAGTGGCGTTCTAATTTCATGACTCATATTTGCCAAGAAATTAGACTTGGCTTTATTTGCTTCAATGGCTTCTGTCCTAGACTTAATAAGTTCTAGTTCGGCTACCTTTTCTTTGGTAATATCTTCAATGGTTCCTCGGCTTAAATAAACCACCCCATTTGCGTCGTAGATATTTTCGCCAGTGAACGTACCATATTTCACTCTTCCGTCATCCATTACCAACCTATGGGAATATCTAAAATCTGCTTTATTTTCTACAGCATTTCTAAAGTCAGATTCTGCTTTTTGACGATCATCTTTATGAATTCTATTGGTATAATCTTGGAAAGTTAACTGTTCTTTATCTATCTCGTAAATCTCTCTAGCTATGTCAGACCAGTACAATTCGTCGGTTAGCACATAGTATTGAAAAGTGCCAAGCCCAGCCAATTTCTCTGCGGCTTTAAGGCGCTCAGCCTCTTCTCTTTGTTTGGTAATATCTTGAAGTGTCCCAATAATTCGAAGGCATTTTCCCTTATCATCAAATTCTGGATGTGCAATGCTTCGTACCCAACGAATATCGCCGTCAAAAGTTTTAAGTCTAAACTCTATATCAAATCCCTTTTTACTCCGAATGGCTAGTGCATAAAGCTTCTTTATGTCTGTACTTGAGCCCTCAAAATGGTAAAAATGATCAACCTTATTGAAATACGGAACATAATCATCTGCTACGCCATGAATTTCTTGAGTGATATTCGACCATTCTACGCTTTTTGTTCTACCAAGATTTACCACCCAAGAACCAATTTTGGCGAGTTTACCCGATTGCTCAAAAATATATTGGTTATACCTTAGCTCATCTTCCAACTTTTTTTGTTCCGTAATATCTTGGTTGGTTCCAATAATGGAAACCACCTGATCTTTATCATCTCTAAATATTCGGCCTTTTGCATGAATGAATTTTATTTCTCCATTTGGCCAAACTATTCGATAAATACTATCGTAGTTATCTCCAGTTTTAAGTGAATCCCTAAATTCTTTATTAGCACGTTCAAAGTCTTCAGGATGAACTATTTTATCCCAAGGATCTGACAAAGAATCGTATTCTTCACGCTTGTATCGGTGAAGGCTAAGCATTTGTTCGTCCCAGTACTCTTTTTGGGTTTTCCCGTCGTATTCCCAAATACCTATCCCGGAATAATCCGCAGCGACTTCAAGTCTTGTAGCATTTAGTGCGTCTGATATCTGCGTTTGTTTTAGTTGGTGAATATCTTGGAACACCCCGTAGACACGTACGCATTTATTTGACTCAAATTCAGCTTCACCTATTACTCTAACCCATCTTTCATGGCCTTTAGCGGTAATTATTCTAAATTCTTCATCATAGGTTGTCCCAGATTCAATAGCATTTTGTACTAACTTTAAGATACGTTCGCGGTCTATACCCTCTTTGTAAAAATTTAATGCCGTTGCTAACTCTGGTATGTACGATTGTGGTACTTGGTGAATTTCTTTTGTAACACTAGACCAACTGAGTTCTGAAGTAACTAGATTCAACTCCCAACCTCCAACTCGCGCTAGCTTGCCTGTTTGCTCTAACTGATCGCTAGTTAATTTAAGTGTAGCTTGAATACTCTTTATGTTTGTGATGTCTTGACTAATAGAAATAAATTTTTTAATATTTCCGTGGCTACTTGTAATTAGACTCATAACAGTGTCAAGCCAGTACTGCTCACCTACTTTATTTTTATTACAAATCTGACCACGCCAATAATCGTCAAGATCAATAGTTTTCCAAAATTCTGCCCATGAATTTTTGGGTTTTTTTGTAGCACTTAGACTACTAAAATTTCTTCCTATTAACTCTTCTTTAGTATGGCCTGAAACTTCACAGAAGCGATCATTAACATCTAATATTACACCTTCTAGATTACCAACAGCAATAATAGCACTATTATAGAGAGCTTGTTGTATAGAACTTAATTCGAGATTTTTATCTATTAAGTGGGCTTTTGTTAGCGTAGCTTCGTTAGCCTTTTTTCCTGACGCTTGAAAGTAATATTTTTTACTACCATTTATATGTTTTGGAATAGCCTGAAAATCGAGTTCTACAAGTTGATAATCTTCTGTTCCTATGCGTTTAAGTCGTAATCTTATAGGAAAACGTCGTTCAATTTGTTCCTTTGCACTCTTAAATGTGGCATTCAGTAAAGCTATATCTTTTGGATGGATGCACTGCTGAATTGTACTATTATGAACATCATTAGCACCTATAAAGGTATTTTTGAAAGCACTATTTTTAAAAACAAGCTTCCCTAATTCATCTACTCTAAATATATACGTAGGCTCATCGTTTAGCACACTACGCAGCAAGGCTATTTCGGCTGTTTGATTCTTTTCAAGATTTATATTTGTATTTTTAGATTGAGATAAACCTATTAAACAATATCCCTTATTTTCCTCCTCGTTACTGTCAATATATTTTATTTTTAAGCTAAAATTAGCACTTAATTCTACTTCTGTTATCTCTTTACCTTTACCTTTACCTTTACCTTTTAGTTTGCGTTCGTTATCAATCAGTAATTTATCGTCAATAATTGAAATAGTATTACCAATATAATCAGTTTTTTTATTATTATTATTAATAGCACTGTAGCACGCATCATCCATCCAAATTATAGCGAAACTTTTAGCATGGACTAGTGCAAGTCCAGATATAGCTTCATTACGAATAAAATCTAGTGATTCGTTGTCACCATCAATGTATTTGAATAATCTTGTTGAGTTATATTTGTTGGGCATAACCATAAAAAAGAGCTTTCAGCCTATTAAAAGATATCTTCAGTATTAGGTATTATCGGATTTGATAACGCATTTCTGAATGAAATTTAATGTACTTATGTAACTTTGGAGCAACAAAAGTATTGTTTGAAATTTACTAATTATACTAAATTTGCCGCAGAATCTTTTGATTGACTGAAGTTAATTTAAACTAAACTCAAATCTTCTTATTTCCTAAATTATGAAAGTTGTTTACGCCTATGATGCACTTTGTGGCTGGTGCTATGGTTTTTCGCCAGTAATTGAAGCTTTTCACCAAAAATATCAGCATGAATATGAGCGAATTGAAGTGCTATCTGGCGGCATGATCATTGGTGATAGAATTGGCCCTATTGGCGATGTTGCTGCATACATTAAAGATGCTTTCAAAACGGTTGAAGATCGATGTAGCGTAAAATTTGGCGAAGCTTTTTTACGGGACATCTTGGATGAGGGAAGCGCCCTATTCACGTCACTACCAGCAGCAATAGCTTTGAATATTGTTAAGAATGAAAAGCCAGAACTAGCGCTAAGCTTTGCTTCTGCCCTGCAAAAAGGCGTGTACTTTGATGGTATTAAGCCTGCTGAATACCCTGCTTTTGCAGAGTTAGCCTCTCAGCCAGCTTTTGGCTTCGAAAAAGGGGATTTCCTGCATAAAATGGAGTTAGCACAAAACCACCAAGATGCTGAAGCCGATTTTAAAGCTTGTTCTCAGGTTTATGGCGTTAATGGTTTTCCCACCGTATTTCTCATTGACGAAGAAAAGATGAGCGGCGTGCAGCTATGCCGTGGCTATGCCACTCTAGATCATCTAGAAAAGGCTTATGAAGCAGCTAAAGAACAGCTTGCTGGGTAGTTGTGTGG